>Ga0114922_10002778_pt1 | contig 16316 bp, 13 predicted proteins | sample AartaG_FD_100975 | JGI IMG/M metagenome (GOLD analysis project Ga0114922, IMG submission 100975) | Deep subsurface microbial communities from Aarhus Bay to uncover new lineages of life (NeLLi) - Aarhus_00045 metaG | ecosystem: Environmental > Aquatic > Marine > Oceanic > Sediment | place...
AAAAAAATGCCGCGCTATTCCTCCATCGATCTCGCGCTGCCAAGAATGCCCAGATCCGCGTCGACCTCTCGAGAGTAGATCCTATCATACTTCTATCCCATAGTCAACATCCGAGCATCACGTAACAATCGGCGCCGGCAAAGCCCAACATCAGCCGTCCTCCCCCGTGCAGCCCTGGCGAACATGGTGTTATTGTTCCTGAGGGGAGCGAGGTGGGTACGCGCGCGGCGGCTGGCGTGACAAGCGGCCCTGGCTATTGCACGTGGATTTCGCCTCCGTCCACCCGCCTCAACAGTATTTGGGCAGGCACTGCGTTATAGGCGCTCAGCGATGTCACTGAAAGCGGTATGCGGGTGCCTGACGGGACACTCGAGTCGGCGGCGAAGGTTATCCGAAGCAACTCTTCACTACCTGTTCCGCCTGCCAAACCCGTCCCGCATGACATTGATACAGCGAGCGATTCAGTATCCGAGGAGTTGTACGCAAGCACAAACTCTCGTGTAACCGCGCTGCAATCCACATCCAATACAGAGATGGAGCTGCCATTGAACTCGAGATCGAGATCCAATCCGGCGACTCCGGTTGACTTGGAGATCATGAGCCGGACCTGCGCGGTTCCGCCGGGGGACACCGGGTCGCTTTCGATCCATGCTCGGCGACCGGTCGAACCCTCGCTTGCGCCTGCGCTTACGTCTCCATCTCCACCGCCTCCGCCGCTACCGCAGCCCAGCACTATGGTACTGCCAGCCAATAACAGGGCGAGCGCCAACCTCAACGTGCTCGAAGGGCGAATAACTCTCAGGTCCATCACTGTTTCTTCCTATCCATTATCGGCGCCGCCTGAAGGCGCTCCAAGCCGATCAAGTTCCTAATTGCAGACAGACGATAGCGTCCATCGCACTGACCTCGCCATCTCCGTTAACGTCACATCCCGGGTAATAGTAGAGACCGACGGCAACGCCGAGAATGATCTGCGCGTCGTCCTCATCCACGTCGCCGTCGCCGTCGATGTCACCCGTCCGAGACGGTCCAACGATGGCCTCACGTGTGTGTTCATCCGTCAAACCAGCGGTGTCCTTGACTTGCAGGCCGATCGCGTAGACACCCGTGTTTGAGTAACTGTGCGATGCAACCTTAACCTCGGTGAAGGATGTATCGTATGTGCCGTCGCCTTCCCAGTCCCACCTCACCACCAGCGCGTCGATGGAATCCTCGTGGTCGAAGGAAGTCGATGCATCCACGTTAAACTCGGTATCCGTTGTGCCCGTCGTCGGCTCAACGGTGAACGCCGCTGTAGGAGGGGAACTGGTGCTAAAGGACCACACGTCCTCCTCAGTAGGGCCCGGCCCTAACGCCTCGTGTTCACCGTCGGATGCAACGATCCGCCAGTAGTACAACGTTTCTCTTGTCAGCTCCGGCAGGTCGTACGTGCAGTAGATGCCGTCCTTTCGCGCGGCAGCTCGGAACCCGGTGTTTGGCGGGATCTGCTCAATTCGGGTGAGCTGGGGAAGCCCTGAGGCTGCCTCATCACCGGGGTTTGGACGAAGCCGCGCATCATCCTCATCGGGCGCTTCATGGAAGCCGTACAGGTTCCCGTCGCTCGAGCCGACGTATACGCACCTGCCCGGACCGACTATGGGAGACGACAGTTGTGCGCCTTGAACCAGTTGAGACCACTTCAAGTGCCCGGTCGAGTCTATCGCGCACAAAGAACCGTTCTGCGTGCTGACGAATACGTTGCCGTCAGCGTCCAGCGCGGGCGCACACATTACTGGTCCTCCGACAGAGACGGACCACAACAGGTTCCCGCGGTCTGTTAGTGCGTAAACGTTCGCGTCACTCGAACCGCAATAGACGCCGCCGTCCGCTTCGACGACAGGAGAGGAGATGACGGGCCCGCCAGTGCTGAAAGCCCATTTCAGTGCGCCATCAGCGCCGACTGCATAGAGGTTTCCGTCGTCGCAGCCGAAGTAAACTGTCCCGTCCGAGCACACGACAGGAGCAGACCTAATAGCCCCTCCTGCCTGATATGCCCACTCAACGGAACCATTGTTGTCCACCCTGTAGAGCGCGCCGCTTTCCGAGCCCACATAGATCTCGCTTGACAATCCCACCGAAGGACTGGTAGCCGCCCCTGGCGCCAGGTTCACGGTCCAGGCCACGAGGCCCTGCGGATCGATGGCGAGCAGTCGACCTTCACCCGTCACGTATACTTCTCTGGCGTCGGACCTAATCGCCGGCGAACAGGATGACGGCGCGCCGATAGACAGGCTCCAGAGCGCTTCACCTTCCCCGGATACCGCGTGCAGAGTTCCGTCATCAGTGACCGCGTAGACAGTTCCGTCAGCGCTAATAAGGGGCGAGGAAGTCAGCGGACCTCCACAGGGATACGTCCACGTTATCTCACCGTCGGGCTCAATGGCGTGCACCACACCGCGCGTTGTTGCAGCGTACAGCGTGTTGCGCGGATCAATCGCCGGAGGTGCAACGACAGGGTCCTGCAAGGGTAACCTCCATACGTTTTCTGAGGAGGTTGGTCCGGATTCACGGCCCTTGCCGGTCCGTTGGATATTCTGACCGTACATCGGCCAGGCGTCCATAGGTCTCTGATCGTCCGCGCGACTCGCAGAACGATCCTCGAGCAGCGGTTGCCGCATGGGCGCCCATCCTGCCTGGAGGAGCGCAGGTGGGTATGTGTCTCCAAAATATATGTCGAAAGTCAACTCATCGCTATCCGGATCGCCGCATCTCCACACAAGGCTTGTTTCAAGAGGCACGTTATCTTGCCCGTCCGATGGCGAGGGCTCATCCGGCGAATAGGGCAATTGGTCCAAGAAGTGGCACGTGAAATCCTGTCCGCTGTGGCTGGAGGACAGAGGTGCGTGCGATATGCTTTCAGGAGTGAACTCGCACCCGGCAAGTACTGGCGTGACCGTGTAATTGCCTTCGGCAAGACCGCTGAAACTGTAGCGACCGTCTTCGGCAGGATGCGTGCTGTCCGTCGCATCGCCCGTCAGGTGGAGCGTGACGTCCGCCACAGAGGCTGAGCCACCGACCAGTGTTACCGTACCGGAAATGCTGTGCGTTACAATGCTGGACGGGTCGGTGGGGTCGGCACCGTACTCGGACTCGTAGCCGTTGCTCTGCGAGTCGCCGTCATAATCGTTCTGGCCGTCCGGCACGCCGTCCGGCTCATTGGAAAAGTTGTCACCCGTGGTATCCGGATCCAGCGGATCAAACGGATTCTCACCACCGTCAAGCGGAAGGACTTCGTCACCGTCCAGAAGCCCGTCACCGTCCGTATCCGGATTGGCAGGGTCCGTACCGGCTTCCATCTCTTGCTCATAAGTGAGTCGGTCACCATCGAAATCGGGATGGAGCGTTATCTTGCAGGCAATATCCGTTTGGAGTTCCGGGATAGGTACTGTCAGGGTGTTCGAGTCATCCACCCATACCGGGGCGCTCGCCGCAACCGTTCCGCTGTAAGTGTCCCACCAATCGACCCTATATCCTCCGGAATCGATGTCCGGAATAGTCAGTGTAGCGCCTGATATTGTCTGAGGTGTCTGGCCCAGCACCGCCACCCTATACCAGGTGTGTTCTGAGTTTTGTACCCAGACATACGCTTTATCATTTGTCTTCAACGCCATGGCTCTTAAATTCTCGTCGCTTATTCCAACACTATCACGTGATTCGACCTTGAAATCATCCAGCCATACTGTTCCAGGACCTGATACCCTTGCTCCGAGATAATAGCCGTCAACACTTGATGGTGTGGTAAAATCCATAGCGAGCTGTGTCCAACCATTTGTTCCGGTTATCGTCGTACTTTGATGCGTTGATGAGCCGGACAATGAGACAAGCAGGTGGACACCACCAATATTTTCAGTCCTTACCCATGTAGATAGAGTGTACTGTCTATCGGGCAACAGGTTGAATCCCAGCATCCAGTGGTGTTTGTTTATCTGATAAGTTGAACTGGCAGATGACCCGAATTTCAGGCTGTTCGGTGTGAAGCGATGGACGGTTGAATCAATGCTGAACGCGTCCTCCGGCCAGAGTTGCCAGTGATCTGTGTCAGCCTCAAACCCCGCGTTCATGACCGTGAGCTGCACAGAGTCCAAGGAGACGAAATCCTCATTGTTAAACTGTATGTCTTCCACGAAATTCGATAATCCCAGGAAGTGGTCCCACCATTGCGGATGCGAGGGGAAGAGATGCCATCTCCAAGCCATCGGAGTCCCGGCCATACCGTACATCAGACCCGACCAAATTCCGTTGTGGAGATATACGGCGTCGGCATCCTGGAGAGTAAGCTCGTCCTGTTGACCAAGACCGCCAGTGATGCCGAACTCCCCAAACAGTGCCGGTTTCCCATAATGGAGTGTGTTCTCGGCGAAATGTGGGATGAACCGGAACATGTCCTGGCCACCACCGTACACCCACCAATCCCAGGGATATCGCGACTCGGTGTAATAGTAGCCATGCATCTGCGCGAAATCCATCTCACTGAGATTCCACAGGGCATCGTAGGCATCGAAACTGCCCATGCTCGTTGTAACCATGTGGTTCAAGTCAGCGGATTTCAAATACGCGCCCATCTCCTGGTGCCATGCTATACCCTCGGGTACGTTGAACCCGCTGGTGTGCCACTCCAGCTCATGCCATTCATTCCAGAGTTCCCAAGCGAGAACGTTCGTGCTGTATCCCCATCTCGCGGCAAGGTAGCGCAGAACCTGCCTGTAATATTGTTTCGGGATCTGATCCGTCCAGAAATCCCACGGGACATCACATGGCCCCCCATTTGCGCTGTTATACAGGTTATTTTGCCACTCGCCGGCCATGAAGCGGGAAAAATCCATTGTGGTAACCAGGATATAGATGCCCTTCTCGGCTGACTGATCCAGCAGGTAATCCAGACGCCACGCATCCTCCATATCGTAGTCAGCCCCCAACTGGGAGTCCTGCAGGCTCCATGCCCAGTGTCCGTAAGACGTGGCTGATTCTATTTCGGAGTTAAGAAACCAGAACCTGAACGTGTTGGCACCGTGAGATTCAAGCTCGTCGAGGTAAAGATCGTACTGGTATGTTTCGGCAGTGGGAGTCAGATCAGTGCAGATATCAAGGCCAATTCCAAAGAAACTATCGCCGTTGTCGAACTCGAAATAGTGCGGATTTGTCCCGCTCACCCTGAGAAATCCCGGATAATCGGAGGAAGTGGCGGTGAAACTCTTCGTCTCGGACTGCACCGTTCCGCCCGAGTCGGTCACCGACACGTAACACGTGTACGCGCCCACTTTCTTCGGGGCGTACCTCACTCGCCAGTGTGGAGAGCCCTGCGGGGTTAACACCTCGCTGGTGCCTGACTGCGACCGCGCGTAGGCCTGGTACCAGAAGCCGTACACGGTTTCTTCCGCGCCGTCCGGATCGGTGAAATGACCCTCAACACTAACCTGGTCCGGATTGAACGGGTTGGCGTAGCTGGTCGTTATGCCGTCGCACACTATCTCTAACTTCTCGTGTCTACCTGTTGTAGCCGACGACAAGGTTATCGAGAACTGGTCCGGCGTATCACAAAACGCGTTTCCTGCCAGGACTACCGTGAGGAACGCAACTGTCGCAGACAGCGAAAAAGCCCATGCGGCGGCCGATCGCCTCTTACTCATTCCTACTTCTCCTCCGCAAGACGACGAACGCGGCACATACCGATGCTCTGACGTTCGGCCTGCGAGAGGCCCACCATTTCGATCCCACGGCTTTGTGTAAGATGCTACTGGCGCCCCACAAACATAATGCAGCCGTTCTTAAGTACCCGTCTGTCCGCAGTCAACTGCCTGCAATCGGGGACCGAAAATGTTAGGTGCACACCACCATTGGCAAAAGTATACCATTTTCGCATCACAATGTCAACAGAAAACTGAGGGGGATCAGGCGGCTATGTGATTGCAGGTATATAGAGCGAGCGTAAATGCTGTTGAAGAACAAACAGTGACGTGTTCACAGCCTGAGATCGGGTCAGCCGGTATTTCAGGAAGGTTCCGGAGAACTGTCGGTAGCAGGTTATTGCAGATTTGGCGAACCTCGCAGGTTGGCGGCGAGATCCGGAGAGAGACGCTGCCCGTGTGCTTGAACGGTCTCAGTAAGAGAGGTTGGCTGCGCCGCAATTGAGCAACGGTTCGTGGAGTCAGATGCTCAGGGTCTTGCGAGCGGCCAGCAGCCTCTCCACAACCTGGTACATATCGCAGAGCCTACCGACGGCTATTTCGTCCTCGAGCTGGAGGAACTGTGCGCTGGGACGGCAGACCATGATATCCACGCCGGCGTTTTCGAGCGTGCGAAGCGGTTCGAGGTTTTCAGACTTCCTGGTGGTAAGTCTAACGCCGCGGCTCACGATCACAATTGTCGTCGGCCGCTCCTGCATCTCAGCCAGAGAGTAGAGGAACTTCGTCATTAGCATGCGGCCAAGCGATTCATCCCGTGCACCTATTGTCTCGCCGCTAATGAACAGTATCGAATCGCCCGGTCTTTCGGCAACAGCTACCTCTTCGAGTTGTTCCCTTTGCTCGGGCGCGCGTTTGCCGATACCTACGAGGAAGTCCTCTCCCCGCTGCCCGAGGGATTCCGCACTGAGGCCGGAGTCGCGTGCAAATCGCAAGATGTCATCACGGGCCTTCTCGCCGCTCAGCAACACATTGAGACGTTCGTGCCCCGCAGTCCCGAGCTTCTGCTTGACGGCGAGCAGCGTCTCGCAAAGATGTAGCGACCGTCCGTCCACCTCAAACTGTGCATCGCTAAAGTGTTCGTTGCTTGCCATGTTGCTTAGCAGCTCCCCTCTGGAGAAACTAAACTCACTGATTTAAGGACAGGCACGGGCCCTTGGCGATGCAAGTCCTCCTTCTCTTGAGATATATCGTCCGAAGGTATCCAAAAGACGGCTGAATCTTCCAACACGATGACAGAAACCCTTGTGGAGGGTGTCGGACAGGGTAGGGGACGCGCAGAGAGGTGAAATAAGAAAGGAAATGGTGATCATATGCCAAGTCTTACTTCTCGGCCATCTCACCAGATTGGTCCTCGGGCGCTCCCGCGTTCAGACCGCAGGAGGCGCCTCGCCTTGCTGGGCGCTGACATAGACTTCGGTGGCCACGTACGATACGGCTAGCCATGCCCAGAAAAGGGTGAAAAACACGCCCACACCGCACGCCAGTATGCCAAGGCAGGCCACCACGCTGTATACGAGCCAGAGGAACGATGCCACGAGGTAATCAACAAAATTCGCCGTGAGCGCATCGTAGATGGCGCGCACTTTGAACGCTTCGCCGGGCTCGCCCGTCAGCGCATACCGCACCATCACGTACAAGAACGCCATAGCCAACGCCAAGGCCGGGATGCCACTCAGCATTTTGCCCAGAAACGGAATTTTCCAGAGGATTGCCGCCACTATGCCGAAGCATACGAGACAGACGAGGGCGATGCCGAACAGTTTCAGCCCATCCATGAACTTCGCCGGGAGATCGTCCCATTCCGGCAGGACCGGTTGGACGCCACGCACAATGCGGCGCTGTACCTCGAGCATGTAGCCAAAAACGAAAGGGATTCCCACCAGGAAAAAGCACAGGAGCGTAAATGCAGCCCCCACAACGACTTTCCTGAGCCAGTCCCTGTCATCCAAAACGTAGAGAACAGTACGCGCAATGTCGTCCATTGCTCTTTCCTCCTCACGCCGAGCCGTCCGCGAACTCAATCGTGTCCTCAACGGATGGCACGCTGCCCACCATGCTTCAGACACTATAGCACACTATTCTCGTTTGTGTCAAAACCGCGCACGGTGCGAGATACAGGGACAAACATTTCCGGGCTGTAAGGTTTTGGCCTACTTCACCTCGACAGTCGCACCCAGCTCTTCGAGTTTGGCCTTGATACCCTCGGCCTCATCCTTGGGTATACCCTCTTTAACCGGTTTGGGAGCCTCGTCAACGAGCGCCTTTGCCTCCTTCAACCCGAGCGATGTCAGCACGCGCACTTCCTTGATCACCTGGATCTTCTTCTCGCCCGCGGCGGTCAGGATCACATCGAACGCAGTCTGTTCCTCCTCGGCAGGGGCTTCCGCTGCTCCGGCGCCGGCAGGCATAGCCGCCACCGCAACGGGTGCCGCAGCACTGACACCGAACTTATCTTCGAGCGCCTTGACGAGTTCCGAAAGCTCGAGAACAGTAAGCTTTGCGATGGAATCAAGCACCTTGTCCACTTTCGATGCTTTTGACGCGCTTTTTCCTGCTGCACTCTTGGTTGCGGTACTCTTTGTTGTGGACTTTGTTGTAGACTTTGCCATTTCTAGTTCTCCTCCTCAGACGATTCAGCAACTTGTTCCGTTGGTTCTTCCCCTTTTTGCTTACGCACTTCGTCCACCACGGACACGAGCATTCTAAGCATCCCCGCGAGGGCGCTCGCGAAGGCGTAAAGTGGTGACGTCAGCTGTGTCGCCAACATCGTTTGCAGCGTGTTAAGATCTGGCAGCGTTGCCAGGTGTGCGGCTCGTTCGCCGCTCAGGACGACCCCTTCCAGCACGCCGCCCTTGATCCGCAGCTGCGGATGCGTCCTCGAGAACTCCCCCACTATCCTTGCAGGAGTGACAGGATCCTGCGAGAACGCATAAGCTGTCGGTCCGTCTATGAGTTCCCCAAGTTCAGGAACGCTTGCCGAATCAGCGGCGAGCTTTGCCAGAGTATTCTTGAAGATGCGGAACTCTACGTCGGACTCCCTGAATCTACGTCTCAGGTCAGTCATGGTATCAGCGTCCAAGCCCTGATAATCCGTCAGCAGCGTTGCATTATAGGAAGCGAGCTTGTCCGCGAAAATCTTGACCTTTTCCTCTTTTTCTGCTCGTCCCAAATCAAGTTCCCTCCTTTTTGCGACATCGCGCAGTGAATCTACCGTATATCAAAAAACCTCCGCTCGAAGACGGAGGCGCAATTTCAATGCCGTCTCGGCAGGCTCTGTTTAAGCTCCTTCAAGGAACGCCCGCTGTCTTCGACCGGTTCTCTATTTTGTACCAGCGACGAGACTATACCACAGAAATCAAGTTGAGTCAACCCCTTTGTCGAATAGGTGTAGAAGCCGGAAGTTCTGTGCGCCCATGCCCGCGCGTCACACAGCAGGCGTACCTATGCGGAGGCTCGGGTCCGCGTTGAGCGTCGTGTCGGCGTGCTCCCCTCGCTGCAACCGGAAGTATCCCGCCGCGGCCACCATCGCGCCGTTGTCGACACAATAGTCGAGATGAGGAATGTGCAACCGGGATGCATCGAGCCCTGCTTCATCCACGATCCGCGCACGCAACGACTGGTTGGCGACCACTCCCCCAGCAAGCACGGCCGTCCGAATACCGGTCTTTCTCACGGCGAGCTGAACCTTTCTTATCAACACGTCAACCACGGCGGCCTGGAAGCTGGCGCACAGATCGGCTCTACTCGTTCCCGTGGCCGAGCCGTCCTGTACCAGCGGACCGTGCTCTCGGACGAAGTAGAGCACGGCCGTCTTCAATCCGCTGAAGCTGAAATCAAGGTTGTCCTTATCCGTCATCGGTCGTGGGAAGTCTATAGCCTGCGGGTTTCCCGCGACGGCGCTCTTCTCGATGGAAGGCCCGCCGGGGTAGGGCAGTCCGATCAGTTTGGCCACCTTGTCAAATGCCTCCCCGGCAGCATCGTCCCTCGTCTGACCGAGGAGTCTGTATTGCCCGTAATCGGCGCATTCGATAATGCAGGTGTGACCGCCGGATGCGACCAGGGCCAGGAACGGAAACTCGGGTGGAGCCTCGCCGAGGAAGTTCGCGTGAATATGAGCCTCGATGTGGTTCACGCCGATCAAAGGCACGGACCTGACATACGCGAGCGACTTAGCCGTGCTCAGCCCTACCAGCAGCGAGCCGACAAGCCCGGGGCCGCTCGTCACGGCCACCGCATCAACATCGTCGAGCGTCAGCCCGCACTCTCCGAGACACCGGCTGATCAGCGGCGTGAGGTTAACTACATGGTTGCGCGAGGCAAGCTCCGGCACAACGCCGCCGTACTTCGCATGGATCGGCACCTGGGATGCCACGAGGTTCGAGCGGACGCGTGTTCCATCCTCGACAATCGCTACACCCGTCTCGTCACAGGACGTTTCAATACCGAGTACGAGCATGATATCATCCGTGCTTTGCGAGCAGTTCCGATACGGGCACCAGCCTGAATCCTCTAGCCTGTATGGCAGGCAGCAACTCGCGCAGCGCATCGACCGTGGCCGTCTTGGCGTGACAGATGCCCACGGCGTATCCTCGCCGCTCGGCAGTCCGCATCAATTCGTTCAACCGCACCTCTATGTTCACCATGTCGCGCTCGTTGTCCAGAAAGATATCGTTCCCGATTGCCTTCAAGCCGAATTCTCTGGCAACATCAAGCGCTACTGACTCAGACGTGGTCATACTGTCCACAAAGTAGAGACTACTCTCGCCCAAAATCGACATGAACGTGCTCATCTCGGTCTCCAGCGTCGTCAGTTTGCTTCCCTTGTGGTTATTCACACCGACAGCTCCCGGCACGGTCGCGAGATTCTCTTCAAACACCCGAGCCACGGCATCGCGCGACATTCCCACGTGGATCTCTCCGGGTTCCGGAGGCTCATCCGCGTCCGTTGCCATAGGAAGATGGAGCATAACCTCGAGCCCGGCTTCGCGGGCGATTTCCGCCGACTTTCTCGACGCCCCCAGCTTTGGCAACACGGAAACGGTGAGCGGCACTCCCAGCGAGGAGAGCCGTTTTGCCGCTTCATCTCCGTAGCCCAGGTCGTCAACGATAATCGCAATTGCGGGACCATCTTGGGGCGCTTCGACGGCAGCAACCGGTGCCTTCTCATCGTCTGAGAGCGTGCCAGTGCTAAACCGCAGAGTGTGCGTCTCCGCCCCCGCGAACGTCACTGAAAGAAGCATACCCTCCTGGTCGTCGTTGACGACGCGGAGCTCCGCGCCCACGCGTCCGACCTCTCGGCGCAACGCGCTTGTCACTGCGGTTCTCACCTCTGCAACGGGAGGCAGCTCGTATTGCCTTGATATGTGCAACCACACAACGCCGGCCTGCGCCATTTCCTCCTGCGTCAGATCGGTTGATTCAATTGCCCAGACGCTCTGCTCGAGCCGCGTTCTAATGAGCGAGTCTATCTGGGCGACATTTTCTCTAAGGTCCAAAGGTCGGGACGAGATAAACTTCCCCATCAACCCGATGCCGATGGCACAGAGTGCGAGGACCAGCACGGCTGCCGGTGCGAACTGCGCCAGTCTGACACCTGTCGTCCGCTGAGCGTCGTCCTGCTCAGGCTGGACGGGCGTCTGCGGCGCCTCGTTGGCTTCCGTGGCTTCTGTGGGGACGTCCTGGTCACCGTTCATGAATGTTGTCCTGATACACGGGGCGATTCACGTGGAAGGTGTTTCCAACGGTTGCGCCCCCGTCAGCTCGGAGGGTCTGATGATCCATCTAGTGTCGCGAGTAAACGGCTGCTCGAGATCGAGGTGTCCGGCGAGCGTGTCAATCTCGTCACCATCGATAAGGATCTGCACTTTCTCGACATCTTTGAAGTTCATTGTCATCGTGTTCACGATAGAATAAACTGTGAGTATTTCGCCGGTTGTACCGCCGGTATGCAGGGTCTGGAGCTCCCGGCTGAAATCCAGCACAAGCGTGTTGTCGGGCAATAGAAAAGCACTGTTCACTTTTGCCCGGTCGGGAATTGTGCGCACAAGAACGCCGTGAGGACCGTAAATGAGCGAGTCTAAGACCTCCTTGATCTGGTCCAGATCCGTATCCCTCTGCCTGACCTTGCGTTTCTCTCTTGCCAGGCCCTGCCCGTTTGTGGCACCGAACAAGAGTGTGGCGTCGAAGGTCAGTTCGCCTTCTTCCGCCTGACGCCTTGCCTGTCCGTAAGTAAACTCGCTGCTGCCGGAAAGCAATTCACGCAACAATACGATAGCGATAATCACCAGCGCGCACACGGCAAGCGCCCACAAGGTTATCAGGAACGTCTTCATCGCCTTGCTTGCCATAGCCGTCTCCACTGAAACGCTGTGATTCCCGGCTTAGTCCAGTTCCCTTTCGGTCAGAGACTCAGCGGGCCGTCGCGTCCCCGCAACTCTGCCAAACGTGTCCTGCACCTCGTCCAGGTAACTGATAACACCTTCCATAATTGCCAGAGCACAGGTGTCCTTGTACTCGTCCGTGCCCAACATAGTCTCGCCGGCTGTGCTCGACAGAAAGCCTATCTCGACGATTACAGCAGGCATGTCCAACCCGCGCAGCAACCTTAACACCGCCGGCGCGACAAGCAGTTTCGGGATAGCGAGTCGATTTTCCAGCGCTGTACCGATGGATGACGCCAGCAGGCTATTCCCGTAGCTGTGCTTGCGGTACAGACTATCCCATCGTGCGCTTTCCACAAGATCGCGCCGCCTTGCCCTGAAATCGTCCTCAACAACAGTCGCACCCTCCATCTGAATGATCTCGTCAAGGTCGAACTCGTGTCTCTTGGAAGCGTAGAACACCTTGAAACCGTTGACGGCAGGTCCCCGACACGCATCCGCGTGTATGCTTATCAGGAGGTCAGCCGGCCTGCCCTCCTTAGCCGTGTTCGCCATGTTGGCACGATGTTCCAGAGGGACATGATACTCACCGCGACGTGTCAGCACGACTCGGACGTCGAGTTTCTTCTTCAGCTCGTCACGCAAACGTTGGGCAACATCAAGCACGACATCCTTTTCCTTCAGCCCGTTCGGGCCTATCGACCCGGTCTCGCGACCGCCGTGTCCCGCATCAATGACTATGCAGAGTTTTTCCGGACCGGACGCCGACGCGGTCGACGCGCAGAACGCCAGAATACTCATGACGATTACGAGTAGTACCAGACCCGACTTCATCATGCTCAATCTCCTACACGCCGAACTGTGAAACAAGAACACGCGCCAGCGCTCCATCGGCGCAATATTCCAAGCCACCGGAATACACGTAGCGAAAAACGAACCCCGGCAGCAGCTAATCCTCCTGCACCTTCTGCACCTCGCCTGATAATTTACAACAATTCTACCAATTACGCAAGGGGGCAGAGAATTCGTGCTTTCGCGAAAGCACCTGCGGTTGGGAATGGGGAGGATTCGCCGCAAAACAGACGATAGCGCCAGGATACCGTCCATTCATAGGAAGTATGTCAGAATAGCATTCGCAGAGTACTCAGGAAATGCGTTCTTGTTGGAGGCCTCTCAGTTTCTCCCAGATCTCCCCGACCTGCTGTCTGGTGTGGTCTAAGGAGGCGGAATTGTCCACGATGAAGTCCGCGTGGTCTCTCTTTTTTTCGATTGGCCACTGTGAGGAGAGCACAATGACCGCCATGTCGCGGGAAATCCCGTCGCGTTTCATTAGACGGTTTATCTGCGTTTCCTCGGGCGCGTAGACGAGCAGCACTTTGTCGAACGGGCTCTGCATATTAACCTCGAACAGGAGAGGAACGACAGCCTGTACGATGGCGTTCGGGTCCTCGGACGCGTACTCAGCCACGCGCCTCAAGAACTCTTCGCCAACCTTCGGGTGAATAAGACTCTCGAGTTTCTTGCGTTTCTCCTCGTCCTGGAACACGATCTCGGCCAGTTTTCTACGGTCGAGGGTCTTATCCTCCAGCAGAACGTCCTCCCCGAAGTGGTCAACGATCTCCTTCCATGCATGTTTGCCAGGTTCGACCACCAGGCGGCTCAACACGTCGAAATCTATGGTTCGTGCTCCGAGTCCCTCGAACATCTCCGCCACGACGGTCTTGCCTGTGGCGACACCGCCGGTAACTCCCAGCAGGAATGGGACTCCCTTCTGAGGGAGGGACTCGATACCGCGGTTACGCTCATCACGACCGGTTGCCATTGACATCTCCCCTATTCAGGCTATTCAACATACCGCCGTATTATTTCACTTGCAGCAGTTTCTGTCAATGGTGGGGCTACCGGCAGGCCTGCATGTGGGCAAGGTTGACAAAAGTTCGCGCAGACGCAATAATTATGCGGGGCTTGTACAGCACATCTTGTCCAATGAGGGATAGCAAAGGGGAGAAACAGATCTATGGAAGACAGACCCTGGCATCGGCATTATGACTATAACGTCCCGGCAAGCATCCGCTACCCGCGGATTTGCATCCATGACCTTCTTACGCTTCCGACCAACACTTTCCCCAACAAGCCGGCTACAATATTCTTCGGGACCGAGATGACGTTCTCGCAATTGCACAACCAGGTGCTGCGTATGGCAAACGCACTGGGCGCGTTGGGGATTCAGAAAGGGGACCGGGTAGGCCTGCATTTGCCCAACTGCCCTCAATACCTCATTGCGTTCTATGGACTCATGCATCTGGGTGCAATAGTGGTGAACATGAACCCGATGTACACGCCGGACGAACTCAAACTGATCGCCGAGAACACCGAGATTAGAATGTTGATTACTTTTGATATGGTCCTGTCCAACGTGCATACGCTGTGCGAATCGGTGGAGATCCCGTGCGTGATCGTAACGAGGGTGACTGACTGGGTTGAGGGAATGCCCAGGAGCACACCGGACGAGCTCGAGCTGGAGGAGGGTTGGCTTCACTTCTCAACGCTTCTGGATAACTGTTCGGACGCGCGGCGGCCTCGTGTGGACGTCTTCCCCGGGGACCCGGCCACACTCCAGTTTACCGGCGGGACAACGGGCGTCCCCAAGGGTGCAGTTACCACCCACGAGAATCTGGTTGCTGCGGCGTATACTTTCCTCGCCTGGACTAATCCGATATTGCCTCTTGTGGCTCCCGAGAAGCGTACCACGCTTGCGGTGCTACCCTATTTCCATTCGTACGGGAACTCGGTGGTAATGGGTATGGCGTTGGCGAGTTGTTCAACGCAGATCGTCGTTCCCCGGTTCGATGTGAACAGCCTGGTCGACCTGCTGGGGCAATTCGAGAGCATTACCTTCTTCCCCACCGTGCCCACAATTATCACCGCGTTGCTGAACCACCCGAAGGCAGGGGAACTCAATCTTGGCGAGAGGCTCGGCACGCTCGTTTCCGGCGCAGCACCGCTGCCTCAAGAACTCGCCGAACAGGCCAACGAGATGGGTATAATCCTGGCCGAGGGGTACGGCCTGAGCGAATCTTGTTCTGTCGGGTGCGTCAACCCCGCGTTAGGTCTCAAGAAAGTCGGCAGCATCGGGTTGCCATCTTCCGGCGTTGACATGCGAATCGTGGACCTCGAAGAGGGCAAGGAGGAGGTGCCGTTAGGTGAACGCGGCGAACTCATAATGAGAGGGCCCACCGTTACCCAGGGCTATTGGAAAAATCCCGAGGAAACCGCAAACCAGTTCCGGGACGGATGGCTCTACACGGGTGACATCGCCACGCGTGATGAAGATTCGTATTTCTACATCGTGGACCGGAAGAAGGACATGATCATAGCGGGCGGATTCAACGTCTATCCGAGAGAGGTTGACGAGGTGCTTTACCAGCACCCGAAAGTATTTCAGGCGGTCGCCGTGGGCATCCCGGACGAGTACCGAGGCGAGACGGTTAAGGCATACGTCGTGCTCAAGCCTGGCGAGACGGCCACCGAAGATGACATTATACGGTTCTGTCGCAAGAAGCTCGCGGCGTACAAGGTGCCCAAACTTGTTGAGTTCCGCAACTCACTGCCCCAGTCGGCTATCGGCAAGGTGCTGCGCAAGATCTTGAGGGAAGAGGAGGAAGAGAAGCGGAAGAAAGAGTAGGCTAACGTCGTCGCCCTGCTGGTTATATTCACTTTGACGTGACTGCACGGGAAGGGGGTATTCGTGAAGCAGAAAGGTTTCATTTCCGGTTTGACGCTACTTTTCCTTGTCCTATCTGGGAGCATTTCAGCATTACCCATTGAGTCGAAATACCACTCTTCCGAAGAGACGGAGTCTTACCTAGTCGAACTTGCGCTTGCTCATCCTGACGTCGTGCAGGTGGAGTCCGTTGCGAAATCTATCGAAGGGCGCGACGTGTGGATGGTCGAGGTAGGCCGCGGCAAAGAGGCAGACAGGTGGACGCGACCGGCAATGGTTGTGGTTGCCGGTCTCGAGGGTGACCATCTTGTTGGTACGGAACTCGTTCTGACGTTTCTGGACCATCTCACCTCGCCCGACGGGACCATTAACAACCTGTTGGATTCAGTAACGATATATCTATTCCCCCGCCTGAATCCGGACGGGGCCGAAAGGTACTTCATGAGTCCGAAGATGGAGCAGCGCTCGAACACGAAGCCGACGGATGAC
>Ga0114922_10002779_pt1 | contig 16316 bp, 9 predicted proteins | sample AartaG_FD_100975 | JGI IMG/M metagenome (GOLD analysis project Ga0114922, IMG submission 100975) | Deep subsurface microbial communities from Aarhus Bay to uncover new lineages of life (NeLLi) - Aarhus_00045 metaG | ecosystem: Environmental > Aquatic > Marine > Oceanic > Sediment | place: Aarhus...
CTGCTATACGCAATGTGTGTTGCGAAGCTCTTCAAGACCAAATCAATAATCCGGTACCCACACTTGCGAATGCCTTGATAACACCTTGCTTGCCAAAGGTAGTTGAGTAGATTATAATCCAGATGCTGAATTATCAGTAGTTCGGGGCGTGGCTCAGCCCGGTTAGAGCGCACGGTTCGGGTCCGTGAGGTCGGCGGTTCAAATCCGCCCGCCCCGACTTTTACGCCACCAAAGACCTAACGTTCATCCGTAATCAAATACCGTAAGAACTCTGGTTAATCTAATAAAATTCTCCATTAATTACTGGGGTCTTTAAGGTTTTTAATGGGGATTGGGTGCCTTCAAATCCAAAAAGGAGCAAAAAATGCAGAACCAATACCCAAACCTATCCAGAGCTATTGAAGGATTCCTTCTCCACAAAACCGCTTGTGGGCTTTCGCCAAATGCACTCCGCAATTATAAAAACCAATTGTGAAGAATACAAGATTGGACTAAGAATCCACCAATAAATGAGATATCACCAAGAAATCTTGAAGAGTTTTTCCAGTTCCTTTAAAAAGAATTTCGAATCACCCATGTGTGCGGTATAACTCCAATAACTCCTAGAAAGCTTTCACCAAAGACAGTAAAGAACGCTTGGGGAAGCTTATCTTTATTTTGGAGATTGACTTCCAGAGAATTTAATATCGGAAACCCTTTAAGAGTTCAGCCACCAAAAGCTCACACTAAACCAATTTCCCCGACAACCATTGAAGAAGTTGAAAAATTGTTGAAAGCTTGTGAATTCGCACAAGAACGGGAACCACATAATCGTTGTGCCTATCGTTCAAACCGACCAATGTTTTGCTCCTGTAAAGAATGCCTGGCCAGGCTATCAGAATTAGGAATTGAACATTGACCTCCGATAGCGTATGTCAGGGATCGAAATCTGATAAACGAAAAGCTTGCCAACCCTGCCATAGTTCATCCCCAAATACATCGATCGCTTCACCGAGCACTGACCTGCACCCTAAAAAATTATCCAAAAGATAAGTTAGGATTAGAGCAAAAAGGATACATCAGACATACCAAAATTTTCAGAAAGAAAAACCCACCAAACTTACAATTTTGCAAGATTCTTGTATTAATCATAAATTTGTGTATAATATATATGAACCCGTTCTAAATGTTCGTTTTTACGTCGTAATTTCACTGGGTGGGAACAATAGAACTATATATCACATCGCAAATCACATAAGTCCCCACATTTTTGAGATGTGGGACTAACAACGAAATATCACCGCTAAACAAGCTCCCGGTCTCGAAATGAGGCCGGTTGTTTTTTTGTGTTTGTGTGCTCGCAAAAAAGAAGGTGATGTCTTCAAACAGATTTTCCACTTAGTAAATACGACTCGGTATATCCCATTTATTCATTAACATCCAAGGAGAATAATCCGACTACGGCATTCTTTGGTGACAGAAAGGAGGTAATAAATGACATAAGGCGAAGTAATTTCCAGAAATACCCTTTAATCAAAAGGAGAGACAAATGTCTGAAGAAATGAAAGGATTTGTAGTTTACGGGAAAGTAGTGGGGAAAGAGAGTAGAAAAAGCATTGCCGGGTTAACGGTTGAAGCTCTGGATAAGAATCTTGTGTTTGATGACCGTTTAGGGTCTGCGATTACTGACGAGGATGGACATTTTGAAATTGTGTATAGCAAGGATGATTTCCAGGAAATCTTCTTTGATCAGAAGCCTAACATCTATCTAAGGGTGAAAAACCAAATAGGGGAAACCATTTATACCGCGGAAGAATGGGTGAAGTATGGGGTTGATAGGGTAGAAGAATTTGAAATGGTGATTCCGGAAAAGCTGATAGAAAGAGTAGATGTGGAGAGTGACAGGCTGCAGTTTAAGCATTTAACGGCTATCAATCCAAATTACTTTGGAAATATAGTTGATGAGGCAATAGCCGCGGAATATCCGGCAGTTTACCTCATGTCAAAGAAAACAGAATATGAAGAATTGGCCTGTGTCGGTCTCTATCCGGAAGACAATTTACTGGAAGCCGTCGTAGAGGTGAAATTGCCTTATGGCTACAACGGGACGCTCTGCTCAGAAGGAAGTAAAGAGTATGTGGCGTTTTATATTGACTACAACGATGGTGCCGGTTTTGTAAGCGCCGGCGCGGCAGCGGAGGTAAATGTTCACGACCTCTATTCTGCACATGGCGGGTATCGTTACTATGCGGTGCGGAAGGCTTTTATTCCAAAAGAATATCTGGAATGTGACAATCCGCAAATCGTTAAAGTAAGGGCAATCCTCTCATGGGAAAAACTGCCCACAGGCTCTGGATATGTGCCAGTATGGGGCAATGTTGTCGATATCTGGGTCCAAATAAAAAAGAAAGAAACAGGTCCTGTCATCCTTCCTATGACTGCATACGAACTTGAACCTGTTGAAAAGTATGAAATGATAAAACCGCTGCCGGAAGAAGCGGTTATACCTCCCATTGGTCCCGTCCCTCCCTTTGGGCAATTCATGATTTCTGGGGATAAAGCGGAGATCAAGTTACTGATAGACAAGACAATCGAAGCGGAAAATAAGATAAAAGAGGAAGGCAAGGTTGAGGAGGAGCGCTTCGAGTTTAACAACCTGATACTGCGAAACCCCAACTATTTCGGCTCGATAAGCAAATCGCAAGAAGAGAGCGAGATATTAAATGCCGTATACAGCCTGCCGCCGAAAACTGTTGAGGCTCTGCTTCCGAAGCTTGCGATTGATCCTGCCTGGCTCGTGCCTGTAAATCCAATGCTCTACAATACGACCTACGAAGAGCTTAAATGCGTTGGTCTCCATCCGGAAGATGACCTGTTAGAAGCGGTGATAGAGATAAAACTGCCTTATGGATTTAATGGCGATCTGTGTACGCTGGGCAGTACCCAATATGTCGCTTTTTATATTGATTATCTCGATGGCGGTGGCTACAAGCATGTTGCAACATCAACCGTGGCTTCTCACGATATACCCGATATCAATGGAAAGCACCTATTTTATGCCGTAAAAGCGAATATTCCAAATATTGCTTCAAAACTGAAGGCGTGTGAGATTGATAATATTGTCAAAGTCAAGGCAATATTGTCCTGGAATAAAGATCCCACTCCTTTTGGTGACATGTATCCTCCCGCGTATGGGAATGTGCTGGAAAGAAATATCCAGTTAAGACCCAAAACTGGGGCGAGCGTCAAATGCGATATTGAGATTGTCAATGAGGTTCATACTGATGATATAAGTCAAAGTGGCGCCAACTCAGGTCTTGCCATAAAGATTGATGCTGCCAACAATGCTGTCCCCGGGGTATTTGACAGACCTTTCGGAGGCAAGATTGGCTGCTGGGGCAATGTCAATATTCCGGATGCCGCATACTATAGATTCCGCTACAGTAATGATAACGCTACTTCCTGGAAAGATATCACGGATAAAAGAATTGCGCGTCACCCTTTGCCCTGGATTCCAACAATAATAAGAACACCTGATATTGATGGATGGTTCAGTGTAAGCAACTATAAGACTGATGTGACCAATTACAGTCTTACCGCTCTCGTGCACTGGATTAGCAATGGAAAGGAAGGGGATTATTTACTAAGACTTGAAGTGGCAAAAGCAGATAAAACTCTGCTGTGTAAAGATGAAATTTCCATCAAACTGGATAACAAAGGCATTGAACTCTTCGAGTTTGGCGGGACACCCGCGCCGCTGCCAGCGGAAGGAGTTGTTGTTAAGGACAGCAGCGGTAAATATAAAAAATGCGAGACTTTTATGAAAGACGATGAGATTCAAATCTGGGGTAACTTCAGGGATGACTATTTCAGATCCTTCAGCCTGCAAGTGTTTGGCGGAAATATTGCAGTATCCGGCGTAGGAATACCCCCACCACCCCCTCCTCCCCCCCCCCTCAGATATTATTTCGGGATTACGGGAATTGTTAATACAGGAATCAGTGGAGCACACGATGGCGGACCGGGTCTTAAAATTGGAACTCTGAACTTGTGCAACATTAATCAATCACCCGGTAAAGTTAAATGTGCATATGGAATAAGACTTAGGGTTTCGGACAGAGCGATTGTTGGTTACGTCAGAGGATATGAATTCGATACAACTCGTCACAGTAGAGCCGCATACGTAACGTTTGACTGGGATCCAACAGGTTGCCCTTAAGTTTTCTATCAGAGAATCGAACGGAAGGAATAAAGGGGTCAGCCGAAAGGCTCGGCTAACAATTGCATAAACACCGACCACCAAACCCACGGCTTTTTTCAGGGTTTGGTGGCGGGTTGTGCTTGGAGGAAGCGTAAGTCATGCTGTAATGGCATGGATAGAGGTTTAAGATTTGCCTCAAGCAAAGAGAGTGTTGCATATATCATTCACCAAAGGATGAATATCCGTAACACTCCGCGGATTAAGAAGGTAAGAAATACGGTACTGCGGATAGAAAAGGAGTGAAAGATCATGCCAGAACAGAGAGAAGAATTACAAAAACAACAAGACCAGCCGACCGGTCCAGACAAGCTGGAACTTTCGGCATTCAGTCCACGCGTAGTTGTAAAGTTTCACGACTATGTCGAGTTACCCTATAAAGATGGAGTTGAAAAGGAAATTCTGAATCGAGATATCGGCTCATGGGATATGATCGAGGAGGAATTCCCAGGTATCACTATGACGAGGCTGTATACATCAGTTGAGCCCGATGAAATTGTTAAACTTGTAGATCGTGCAACTCAAATTGATCGAGACTACGAGCCACCGAACTTCCTAACCTACTTTGCTATAGACTGTCCGCCGGGGGCAGACCCTGAGGCACTAGCGAAGCTGCTCTCCGAATGGCCGGCGGTGCAGGACGTATACGTAGAAGCCGGACCAATGCCCCCACCCCAACTCGTCAATGCCGCTGATGATCCTCGCTCCGCTAATCAAGGGTATCTTGATGCTGCCCCGGATGGTATCGACGCCGAATTCGCCTGGACAAATAGCGGTACAGGAACACCCGGTGCAGATGGTACAGGCATACAGTTTATAGATGTAGAACAGGGCTGGATGCTTAATCACGCAGACTTGAATGCGGCTGGGATTACCCTCCTCTCTGGCGTTAACCGAGCTATTACTTACCCAAACGGCGTGTCGACGCGTCCTCATGGCACATCTGTACTGGGGGGAGTGCTAGCGGTGGACAACACAATCGGATGCATCGGAATTGCTCCTGCCTCTACGGGGCGTGTGGTCTCGCAATGGCGAACGAACACCAACTACAATACTTCTGATGCAATTCTAAATGCTGTCTCTAACCTTAACTTTGGAGACGTACTCTTACTAGAAGCCCAAACCTCAATGGGGGCTACGACAGGATTGCCAGTAGAAGTAGAGAATGCCGTTTTCGACACGATTCGTCTCGGGAGTGCATTAGGCATCATGATTGTGGAGGCCGGAGGAAACGGATCCAACAACCTCGATACGTTCACGAATGCAGCTGGAGATCAGATACTTAACCGGGGGAGTGCAGACTTCCGCGACTCGGGTGCAATTATAGTCGGTGCTGCAAGTTCAACGGCACCACATACTCGTTTGGGATTATCAAACTTTGGCAGCCGTATAGACTGCTATGCTTGGGGAGAGGATGTCGATACGTGTAGGACCAATCCTGCGGGCACAACATCGACTTATACGACGAGTTTCGGTGGAACATCCAGTGCTTCGGCGCTCATTGCTGGGGCAGCCCTCATCGTTCAAGGAATCGCGCAGTCAAATTTGCACTACCGTTTCAGCCCGGCTCAGATGCAGAGTATTCTATCCGACACTGCTCAAAGTACAGCGTCGAACAACCCGACAGCTGACCAAATCGGAAGAATGCCCGACCTACAAAGTATCATCCAGAATAACGTACTCAATCTAGCACCAGATGTTTACATCCGCGACTTCGTAGGGGACACGGGTGATCCACACACGGGATCGATCTCAGCCAGCCCGGACATCATTCTGCGTCAATCAGCAGTAACAAACCCGCAGACAACATTTGGTCAGGGTAGTGGCACCGAGAATAGCAATATGTTGGGGCATGAGGCAAAAGCTAATCAGGATAATTACATCTATGTTAGAGTGCGCAATAGAGGAGGAGCGGCGGCCTCGAATGTAGTTGCAACCGTCTTCTGGGCTCCGGTATCCTCGTTGCTAACACCTGATTTATGGAGTCTCATCGATTCGGTAACCATCCCGAATGTTCCAACCGCCGATGTGCTAACGGTATCAAATACTATCACATGGCCTGTTGCGGCGATTCCCGCGCCAGGACACTACTGTTTTGTTGGTCTTATCGGCAATGAGGACGATCCGGCACCGCCTACTGCCGCCTTCCTGAATTGGGGTAATTACCGACTTTTCATTCGTGAGAACAATAACGTAACCTGGCGTAATTTTAATGTAACGCCAAATACGCCAAGCCCGCCTCCGGGTTATCCCGAGGAATTCATTGTGCTGCCATTCCTAGCTCCTGGCGCACCAGATAAAGGTCGTGTAATGGGGTTGGAGGTGGTTGCCCGTTTAGCGAAAGGCGCATGCATTTGGTTAGAAATGCCCCTCTACTTGCTGGACGCAATGCACCTATGGTCACCGGATATGCGCCTGGATGAGAAGCGAGATGTAGCGTGGGTGCCACTCAACCCACATGGTCGAAGGTTTTTAGGCGAAGCGTTGTTTCCAGCCAAGTCTCGGGCGGAATTGAAACTCCTCATAGAAATACCGGAGGAAGTGCACGAGTATGAAGGTGAGGTGTACGTTCGCCAAATGTTCGAAGACGAAGAGGTTGGCCGCGTGACATGGCATCTAGTGCCGCCAAAATGGAAGGACGAGGTTGATCCACAACGGGAAGCGAAGAGATGATGCCAAGTGGTTGATCCAATAAAAAGGTGACAGTGTGTCAATTGAAAGGACATTCTCGATGAACATTGACAAGAGTGAAATATTAGAGTTAGTTCGCAGTAACCTAAGTCCAGAGCAGATAGAGCGATCCTTCATCTACTGGGACAAGAAGGTATATAAGGAGGGCGAACAGATCAAAATCGGTCCAAAGACATTTACTGTGCCATTTGACGGAACAATGGTCTTTGTTGATCTTGCGCCCCGCTTTAACTGGGCTCATCCGTGTCTCTATTTGCTCGTGAATGTCAATGACCTGAGCACAGAGATTATTGAAGCTTCCTTCCCACCATATTCGGATCAGTTTCCCGAAACTTTTACAATTTTACAAAAGTATGGGAAAGAGCCACTTCACGAACGCGATTTCCGCATCTTTGATGAGTAAAAAGGAGGTAAAACAATATGAAACTGTAATAGCTGTATCAAGGTATGGGCAAGCGTCACTTCACGGGTGCGATTTCTGCACCTATGATGTAAAAACAGGAGGAAATGTAACATGAAACTATCACAGGCTATGAAGATCCAGATCAAAGGGGACACGTTAGATCATTTCAGAAATCTAAACACTGAGCACCGTATAAATCTCCAAATTTACGACGAGGTCCTCAATCGGGGTGAAAAGTTAAAGGTTTTTGAAAGTGAAGTGGATATCCCGCGGGATACCGCTTTCGTCCTTGCCGATCTGGCTCCGCAGTACAACTGGGCACATCCATGCGAATATTTGCTTCACGATGCTCAAACGGGCGTATTGTACGAGAAGGTCGATGCATCTTTCCCACCGCCTCAACTGAAGCGAAATCCCGAGAATGTCGAATTCTTCCACAACCCGGTTAACCTTATCGACACTACGGCAAGATCCTTTCGCCGGAGACCAAGCGGTCCCCCCAGGCTTAACGCCCTTGCTAACCATCCCGGGGAACGGTATGCGATCCTCTATTCGGGAGACTCCAATTACAGACACGTAAACGACATTGAATTCCTATATCGCACTCTCATTGATGTCTACGACTTTACCGCAGCGAACATACACGTACTGAACCACGATGGAACCCTAAACTATGATGTAGAACAAGGTATTCCAGTGCCAGGGGGCAACTGGCCCGGTGATAACACTGCCTACCGGATGGTGATCAATGGACTGGGGACCAGGGCTGCTTTCCAGACAACCTTCAACACGCTTGCGACCCAGATCCAACCCGAAGACCTGCTGTTCATACATACCAACAACCACGGGGCCGGTCCCGGTGATGGCGTGACTGACTACTGCCTTTGCGCTTATGACGCCGCTCACGACTGGGTTGCCTATCTCGTGAACGATTTTATCACTGACCTCAGCGTACTGCCTGGATTTGAGGTGCTGATGGTCATGATGGAACAGTGCCGGTCGGGTGGTTTTATCAACCCCATCATCAACAACACCCCGGCTAGCTGGACGCACGTCGCGACGGCTGTCCACGCCAACGACTATTCACAAGGTGCAGCGAATTTCGATCCCTTTGCCGAAGATTGGATCGCAGGCATCACAGGGCAGTATCCTGACGGGAGTGCGCTAGCCCAGGCTGTAGATACAAACGGTGACGGACGCGTCTCGGCTGCTGAGGCGTTTGCTTATGCTGATGTTGTGCATAACTACGACGGGTCCATCTTGCGATATGATGGGACCACGGCGCTCCGGCTCGGAGATACACCCACAGTTTCTGATACACCTGCTGGATACGGCGCCTTCATCTTCCTCGGCTTACCGGCGCACGATCTTTACTTGCGCGACAACCTCTTGGACCACGGGCGCGAGCCGCTCATCGACGGTGGGATTTCGGGCAGTCCTGACATCATCATCTACAATCAGGCACTCCTCGATCCAGAGGCCACACTCGCCACACCGGCAGCACAAGACAGCAACATGCTGGGAGAATTAGTAGAACTTGGTCAGGACAATTATATCTACTTGAGGGTGCATAATCGTGGACTCCAGGCGACAGCTGGTATAGCCACTGTGTACTGGGCCTTACCATCGGTGTTACCCACACCGGGTTCGTGGAATTTGGTCGGTCAGATCAATATCCCGTCAGTCAATCCAGGCGAGATGGAAGTGGTGGGTCCACTGACGTGGGATAAGAACGATATCCCTCAGAAAGGACACTATTGCTTCGTGGGGTTGATCCAGAGTGGTGGCGATCCAGCGCCTGACATATCAACGATTACCACAACCGATGCGTTCTACCGGTTCATTCGGGAAAGCAACAATGCCACCTGGAAGAACTTTGATGTGGATGACGTGTTCGCAAACTCGACCAACACCCTGGAGTTTCATATTCAGGGTTGGCCCAGAATTGCGCTTATGGCGGATCTGATGGTGGATCTCTCCGAGCTGCCACCAGGGACAGATGTGACACTGCGCATCCTCAAGCGCCTGAGCGCGCCAGCCACACTTGAAAACATGAGTTTGACCGAAGAAACCCAACTCTACCAGAGACTTCAGGTGGAAACCGGAGAATACGCCTACCTGCGCGGAATGGACCTGAATCCCTCTGACGATGTGCAGGCATCACTCTACATCGTGATCCCAGAAGGCGTTCCCGACGGCACCTATCGAATTGCCGTGGCACAGATCGTCGATGGTCTTGAAATGGGCAGAGTCTCGCGCGTACTGGCAGTAGGACAGCATCCTTTCCTGGGCAATAAGAATTCCAATGAAGTACACATTGCCACGTGTTCCTGGGCAAAACTAGTTGGGCGGCAAAACAAGGTAGCCTATCAGGATCTGGAGCGCGCTTTTAAGCACGGTTACGACGGTTGTCACTACTGCCTGACGGAGTACAGCGAAGACTAGCGATCGAGTCAGATGCAGAAGCATCCGTGAGTTGGTGCACAATCAGTAAAGGAGGTAGATATATGATCTGATCTCTGGAACAAGGACTAACCAGTTGATAGTCGAATCCTTCAATTCTACGAATCTAAGTATAAACCAGTATCAAGACAAGAAAGGAGATATTCAAAATGGACGGCGAATTGCGTTTTAAGATCCCCCAAGCGCTTCTCGAAGGCTTTACTAGAGAACCCTATATCCTGCTCAAGAAATATCCTCCTGGCATCTGGCCAATCGACATAAGGATGTTAGCTGAGTCTGACATGTGGAAGAGACTAGTCGATAACAAGGAGTTCAATGAAAATTTTGAGATCGTGATAATGCCCAAGGGATAGAGCGCTTGGCGCTGGAGGCAGGGAAATTTGACCTTCCACCCCTGCCTCCTTCCTTAGTAGCACACTCGATAATCGAGGTGAATCATATGGATACCAACATTCCTAACCCCCCTTTCTTAGCCAATATCGGGTTCATGTTGACGTACAAATGTACCATCGCATGTCCTCATTGCGTTGTTGATGCCGGTCCTCACAGAAAGGAAGAAATGAGTCTTGAGCATTCTTTTGATTGGATTGAACAAGCACGTAATTACCGGGATGGACACATCAAAGGGATCGCTCTAACCGGCGGCGAACCATTTTATAACCTTGAGAATCTTGCTCAGATCTCAGCACATTGCAAGGCTTTGGGTTTCATTGTTTCAGTGGTAACGAATGCATACTGGGCGTCCACCAGGGAAGAAGCGTTGAGAGTCCTATCAAAACTACCGGCAATTCAGATGCTTTCATTCAGTACAGATGTTTACCATCAGAAGTCAATACCATTTGAGTACATCAAGAATGCTGTATGGGCAGCTAAGGAACTGGGACGGCTACATAATATTGCGGTTTGCACAGATAACGAAGAAGGTAAACATTACCAGAAGATTATCGAAGATTTGAAGGCAATCGGTGAAGATGGCAGCATCAGAGTATCGATAACTTTTCCGGTGGGCAGAGCGCAAAAGAAAGCGCACCACTTTAACTATCGCACTGCACTTGAGCCAACGGTTGCAGCATGTTCAATGGCAAGCTCGCCGGTCGTTTTTCCTGATGGAAAAGTGGTCGCTTGTATAGGACCGCTGATAACCCTGCCGCCTACACATCCCTTATTCCTTGGCAATCTACACCAGGAGCCATTATCAGAGATTCTCGACCGGGCTGAGTTGAATCCGATACTGCACACCATAAGGGCTTGGGGTCCTCACAAGCTGGTATCTCTTTTGAGACAAAATGGCTTAGAAGCTGCTTTGCCCAGAGAATTCATCTGTGATTGTATTTGCGATGTTTGCTACAAATTGTTGTCTGATGAGCGTATCGCTGATGCTTTGGAGAATATTATAAAAGACGAGCAAACCAGGCAAACTATCGCATATGCAAGAATATACTACCTGAGTGAAACACGAATGGCTGAATTGTATCATTTGAACGCCGCTGAAAGCCCTGATCGCCACAAGTAGCATTCTAATCCTGGTGCAGCATCGATCGCTCCAGCAAAAGCCGGTGCGTAATTTGAATGGCTGCACAAGCCCCGCTGGTGTGTCCTGAAAGCTATCGAATAGCCCATACTCTGTAGTAGAAGGGTTGGAGAATGGCGCAACCGTTCTCCCGTAAGTAAACCGAAGGTTTACGACAGTGGTCAGTCGGATTAAATTCAATCGCATCCCTATCAATAACTACCACCTCTAGCATCTCAAGCTTTTTGCCGTGCACTTTGCAAAGCGGTAATCCATCCTTGCCTTGGATAGGATAATCGTACAGATAGAACATTTCATTTGGTGTAATATCCAAATACCAAGAGATCATATAAATCTGAAACTTGCTTTTCGGATTCAATTGCTAAATACTATTATACAAGGGATTATGAAATCACAATTTGTTTATGTGATATTTATAATTATTGGGGAAGGAGATATGATGGCATCAGAAAAGCACTTTGGATTTCTGGCTTTAATCAAAGATGAAAATAGAAATAGCTATTTAGGCGCAAAGATTATCCAATGCATCGATAATTAAGGACAAACTGGTGAAAAAGGAGCAGGGCTGTCTCCTCAGAAGACGCAGACAGCCCTATTATGTTGCTATAATCGATGCCCCCGTTTATTACTAATCTATCTACTTCTTTTTTCCAAGAAAGGATTGCACAAAATCAAGGACTTCTTGCCGGTCCACGCGGAATACACCACCGGTGCCTCCACAATTACCGTTCATACCGAAAGAGGTAACACCGGCAACAACATTACTATCACCCAGGAAATTGGGACCACCTGAGTCGCCAAAGCAAGTGCCGCCAGTTGAGTGATTATTAGACAACAGGAGGGAATAATCGCCAGTAAAGCCAGGTGCATTAATTTGATTAAGCTTGGGATTGGCAACCATACGGACTTTATCAGCCTGGAGATGTATGGGACCCCATACTGGATTATCGACAATCTGTTGAAGTCCATAACCGACTGCAGTAAATGTTATATCTTGTTGACCACGTTCTGTTGCTAGTGAATCGAGTTGATCTGCTTTTGGAAGTTCTCCATATACCTCTAAATTTTTAATGCCGGGCTTTTTGAGGATCACAACTCCAACATCATTGGCGAACCACGGACCGGTTGCATATCCCGGAAAAGAATAAGCAACCCCGGAATACCATGTGCTGTCATCAGTAATTTCCGATTCGAAAGCCACACGCGCGTTAAATGCCTCAAAAGTACAATGCCCCGCGGTCAAAAAGACTGTGGGTGAAAGCAGGGTTCCGCTGCAACGCCAGTCTCCATCCGGGTCGCTGAAATAATACATCCCAACATAAGGATGGCCGTTTCCATCCGGTTCCCCATCGGTGACTGCTGCTGCAGGCACTGTGATTATTAGCAGCATTATCACCACAATCACTAGTGTTGCATATCTGGTCTTTTTCATTATTACCTCCATACTGAATTTGTTGGCAATTAAGCTTAACTTTTGTTAATACTTAATATTTTACCATGATCATTGATTCCCAATAAAGTTGCTATCTCATCTGCAAGATTAATTTCAAGGAGGATAATCACAAATCACCCGGGCTCCCACTCCCGGGAAATACACGATCTCCAGATGGACTCTCACCCACCTCGACCGCTTCCACTTCCACACCACCGAGTTCATCCAGGAGGTTGAAATAAATGACCAGGATTAGAACTACACGAAAAACCAGTCCAGCAATTCTGACTACATGTTAGAATAATATACACATTATCTTTTCAATTAGTCCAAATGTGTCAGAAATGAACAGTACCGCGCATAGCACGGATAGTTCTACCTTGGGTATCACGGATAGTCAAAAGAGAGTATCCGTGATTGGTCAGGTTGAATAAACAAGAATCATAGTTCGGGTCCTGTGGGGGGCTGCAAAAAAAGCTTTACGGTTCAAATCCGCCCGCCCCGACTTTTACGTTATACTCATGGCATTCACCATATTACTGGCAAACACCTTGCACCGATAGAAATTATCGCCGGTTGCTATTATCGCCGATTACCTTTATCGCCGAGTGCCATGATGAACTTTATTAAAAGACTCCTCTGGACTACCTTAATTATAAGCGCCATCGCCATCACGCCGATTGGTGCAGTCGCGGCTTCCACTCCCGATCCACCTATCCCACAAGGCTTCTACCTCGTCACTTCTTCCATCGGTGTACATCTTTACCAAAAGGACTATACGGAAGGCAATCCCGACTTCGTACAGGTGATCGACCTGGGCGAAGGCGCTTCGATAGAACTAAGACACGGCGATATTGCCAAACCTGGCACTAGCAGGGGGGATTACGGTGGTGACAACCCGAAGTTTTTTAGTCGATCGCTCAAGGATTACTGGCGAGATTTTGCCACCCAAAACCCTAACGCCTTTTGCGTGACAAACGGGAGTTTCTTTTTTATGCCAGAATACCCGACCAAGCTAGCCTATCCATTAAGAGTAGATGGGGAAAACGTCACCGATGGGTTTGATATCGATAATTACCCCTGGAATAAGCTGATCTTTGAGATTTGGGATGACCGGGCTGACATCAGGAGGCTCTCACGATGGAGCCTGCATACATCCTCAGCCCCCAACATCATCGCCGGACTATCGGAAGACGCTAACAAGAAAGCCAAATTCTACACGGGCAGGACGTTCATAGGTGTGGACGATAGAAATGAAGATGGAGACTACGAGATCGTTTTGATCTATAATACCCTGACCGCCCGCCAGGTGGATGCCGCACAGGTACTAAAAAGATTCGGGGCAGACAAGGTCATGATGCTGGACGGCGGTGGATCAACCCAGCTCATCTGTCAAGGAGTCCCGATTATAAAATCCGACCGCCTTATCCCCCAAACAATCGCTGTAGGGCGTGGGGAAGGACCGACTTTCGCCGGAAGGATGCTCGACCAGCCAGAATTCCCCATCCTTATCGAAGGTGAAGACGTACAAGTGCAAATAGAGATCGAAAATATCGGCGCCGAGACCTGGAAAGCGTATGAAGTCCAAATATTGATCGATAACTATCCCTGGGCAGCTAACCATGAAATCGTACTGGAAAAAGATGTCCGGGCTGGGGAGAGCTTGACATATTCCTGGACGATCACACCGAATTCGCATGGGGGAGTAAATAGCAGCAATATATTCCTCGTGCGCACAGGAATTAAATATCCCATAGAGCCTAATCCTCTTCACATCATTATCCTCCCCAATAAACTAATTGATAGGAGGGTTGAACTTGAGAGCAATTTATCCCAATGGTCTGACAAAGACACAAAATCAATTGTGCAACTGTCCAATGAGTGGATCCAGGATCAAATTAATGGATCCCTCCCCCAAATCGCGGTTGCAAACGCTGCTGAAAATAAATCCGGAACCGTTGAACCTGTCACTACTGCTATAATAATTGTTCCCATTACTATCGTTTTTCTTTCGGCATTACTGTTTTTTGGATTGAGAAAAAAGCAAGGATAGGCGAGTATTCAAGTTCAAAACAGATCTAGACAAAATATCCCGGTGATTTCTTCATTTAGATCATTCCTGATCGAGAAATCACCCCGGATGATCGATCATGCGATAGGCTCTGTTGGCAAATACGGCAAAGTGCACCTGATCATCGAGAAAAGGTGCCTGCGCTTCCTGGTGACCAAAATAAGTTTCGACATACTAAAGGTACCATCAGAGGGTGTCGTTCACGACCTCGGGTAAACCAAATAAGGAGGGGATATTTTTCATGTTGACCTGCTGTTTTTCGTTGAATTCGAATGTCAGTAGGGCGGAGCATGTCTAGCTATCTAACAATGCGCAAATATTAAGTCATCGACGCTTACTAAACCATTATTATTTAATTCACCTATTCTAGGACCAGCGTTAGTCAAAACAGCCATCAAAAAACCTCTACCTACTTTGCCTCTATACCTCCCGACAGGCTTCCTTTACCTGCCGATACTGGTTCAAACGGACCATGATGTTCATTTTGGTGAGGATTCCGACCAAGATCGGGATAGGATTTCGTAATTTTTTTTTTACCTGGCAGAAGGTTCTGCTCTTCAACCCGGATAATCAATAAACGCATCTAGGACTTAAAGAAGGTCAAAGGAGACTCGATCAGTAATGACCCTGCGTGTTTTATCCATCTTCGGCACCCGCCCTGAAGCCGTCAAAATGGCGCCCATCCTACAAGAACTGGGGGCAACATCTGGAGTCCAATCCATAATCTGTGTGACAGCCCAACACCGTGAGATGCTCAACCAGGTACTGCAACTCTTTGAGATTAAACCCCAATATGACCTGGACTTAATGCAACCCGACCAGTCCTTAGCCACTCTCACTGCTGCCATCTTCTCAAATCTCGATCCGGTCCTGCGCCAAACCCAACCCGACTGGGTGCTCGTTCAGGGCGATACTACCACCGTGATGGCAGCCGCGACCCTCGCCTTCTACCATCACGTCCGCGTCGGTCACGTCGAAGCCGGACTGCGTACCGGTTACAAATATAACCCCTTCCCGGAAGAAATCAACCGCCGCCTGACCAGCGTGGTTGCTGACCTTCATTTCGCACCTACCGAATGGTCGCGGGAAAACCTGCTGCGTGAAGGGATACCTGCTGATCATGTGGTCGTCACGGGCAATCCAGTTATCGACGCCCTCCAATCAGTTGCCCGTATGCCCCCCGACAAGAAAGTGACAACACTGCTGGATAGGCTTGGATTGCCGGTCGCATACCCTGAAAGAGGAACATCACCCGCAGGTGGCGAACCCTCTCGTTTGGTCTTGATCACCGCCCACCGCAGGGAGAACTTTGGGGAACCTCTGGAAAATATCTGCATCGCCATCCGCCGCCTGGCAGAGGTTTATGTAGACGATGTTCGTTTCGTATACCCCGTGCACCTCAACCCCAACGTGCAGGACACAGTTTACCGCCTGCTGGCTGGGGTTCCCAACATCACCCTGTTACCGCCCCTCGACTATCTGCCGTTC
>Ga0114922_10002780_pt1 | contig 16316 bp, 11 predicted proteins | sample AartaG_FD_100975 | JGI IMG/M metagenome (GOLD analysis project Ga0114922, IMG submission 100975) | Deep subsurface microbial communities from Aarhus Bay to uncover new lineages of life (NeLLi) - Aarhus_00045 metaG | ecosystem: Environmental > Aquatic > Marine > Oceanic > Sediment | place...
ATTTGCTAGCGCCATGTCAGTTTGCTCTGCTTGCATTTCAGCAGCTTGAGTAGCAACGGTTAGATTAGCATAAGGATTACTTACTTGAGCTTTTAGAGCTCTGATATCATCAGATTTATCTATCACGTCTTGTCTACTTTCTTTTAAAGAGTTTATTTGATCTAACGCATCAGCAGCTTCGTCAGCTTCTTTGTTAGATTTACGTTTTTTTACGCCTGCGTCTATTGCTCCTATAACTGCTGGAGCTGCTATAACAGCGGCCGTGATTGCGCCTATACCAAATGCCATATTATTTTAGTTTTAATTTTGGGTGATTATAGTCTTTCGCTATTACATCATCAACCACTTGTTCTACATCTTTCTTATTAGTAGGATGTACTGTTATCCATACCATAGTTTCTTTTATATACAAAATTCTTTGAGTACCAGGCTTTGTCATACCATGGTACGGTGCTTCAATTTCAAAAACACCTTCATCAGAAATAACTGTTGCTTTTCCTTCCATTACAAAAAAAGGATGAGTAACTAAATGAATAGCACTCAGGTGCATAGTTCCTTTAGGCATTGTTATTTTTCTAATATATGTGCCATCTCCGAACTCATGCTCTAAACTTCCGCCTTCAAACGAATCTAAGTCATCATCTTTAGCATAAGATTTTCTTATTACTGAAAACTCATGATTAGCAAACTGATCTTGAAATTTTATCATTTTACTTCTAAAGTCTTTTTTACTTAATACACCTGCTCCTGAAATAATTTTTTTTAATTCGTTAGATGTTTTACTTTTCATTTAATTTTATTATGATGATTGAGCAAAGTCTGATGAAACTGCCCATAATTCTTTAGCTCCACCTAATTGAGTGCTGTTATCTGTTTCAATAGTCACTGTAGCAAAATACCCTTTTATACCTGTCATGTCAGATCCAAATCTTACTTCACCTGCTCTAGCTATAGAACTAGAAACTAAGTTAGCAACATATCTGTTTTCTTTCCTGTCAAATCCTGCGCGCTGAGGCTGTCCAGTTACTGAGTCAGTATATAAACCTTCTTCGTAGCTATATACTTTGTTAGAAGTGTCCTGATTAGATATATAAGAGCCTGGATTACTAGTGCTTGGGTTTGGTTGTTCAAGTCCAGACACAAACGAATTAACTTCCCATCCATTACTTCCTTCATAAGATATTGTCTTAAATACTTTAACATTAGAAGGGTTTGGATTAAAAACAAAAGTTACATTAGATGGGTTTCTAACTCCATAAAACAATCCTCTATTATTTTGAACAGTATCGTCGTAATGTTGATACAACTGAGAGTTATCTAAAGAATAAAACTTATTTCTTAAACTACCCATTAGAGTAGGTTTGTAAGTGTAAAAGCTTACCCAGCCGTTTATTTGCTCGTCAAAACACAAAGTATTATATGTATCAACTGAAGTACTTATAGATGAAGGATTTGTTTGCATAGACAATACATAGTTTTTATTATGTATATCCCATCCGCCTATCATTTTACCTGTTGTAGAATAATAAAATCTTATTAAGTTATTGTTTGGTGGAGATGATGGGACAGTTATCGATACAAATAATTCTGACAAATAAACTATTGTATCCGTTCCGTCTATTAATGTTTTCACTACAAAACCTCCTGTATTAACCCAAGTACTTCCATTATTAACACTATAAGAACATGACATTCCAGGAGTTATTACTCCAGTTAAAGTAGAAGTTTCGATTTTAAAAGTAGTGTTAGTACTTGAAGAAGTTGCAGATAAGCTAGCGTCTACATTATAATCTATACCTACATCACTTATCGTAGCAAACTCATCTCTAAAGTAATCAGTCATACCATACGCACTAATTTCGGTTAAACCATCATTAGACAACCTCATTACAGCATTACGGTCTTTATCAGTAAAATACTTTCTATAACCATATACAGCAAAAGATTCTGGATTATTGCTAATACCGTACTCTCCAGTGTAAGGAACTATTTGTCCTATTACTTTATTAGCGGCTTGAGTTTGAGTACCACCTTCAGTCGTGTATATAGTATCTTTATCTATTAACGCTCTACTACATTTATCTCTTTGAAGTACTATTAAGTTAGTGTCTTCAGCATATGTTTTTTGAATAGGTCCATTAACAGGATCCGCTGATCTTATCAAATCATCAGCCACTGAAAACACATTAGTATTATTAACTCCTGTTCTAGAATTATATACACCGGAATATATTAAAGAATTAAACCTATGTTGTTGTATAGGTTCTGGCTCGTTTAAATAAGCTTTAACACCGTAATCTGTGGCTAAGTTATTGTAACCTCCCTTTATTCTTCCTTCTTCTATGTAAAAATTCTTTTCAGATGACTTAGTTATACCAGGATATGCTACACCTGGATTTATAGCCATTACATCTGGAAGATCAACAGGTTTGTTAGAGCCAGCGTATGCTACTCCATTGCCTGTAAGTTTCTTTACCCAGTAAGAATTAAAATAATCTACTTCTAATAATATTGCCATAATTTATAATCACTTGTATTTATACATATTTAACTAGCAAATGTAGTTTGAACTGTTATAGTTAAATCACAAGAAGCACTAACTAAACCATTACCACTAGCGTCGGTTACAGTTATACTATTAACATATGTGCCATCTGCTACGTTGTTTAATTGTATTCTTTGTTGATTAAATAAACCAGTACTAGCCTCAGCTCCGGATATAGGATCTAAAAATATCCAATTATTATTTGTGTCACTTTGACTCCATTGCAATTGTTTAGAAGCTTGATCACCAGCTGCTCCATTTACAGCTTTAAGAGTGAATATATAATTATTATCGGTTGTTGAAGTGACAGGTGCTGGACAAACCGTAAAAGATGGGGTAATGTTTGTTAAAGAACCATCTATTAAAAAAGTATTACTATAAGGTAACCCGGAAACAGTATTAACTACATCTATTGTAAAACTATAAGAATTAGAAGGAAGATCTTGCTTAAAGTAATTAGGTACACTGTTAGATAAAGAAAAAGTTCCAGTTCCACCAGTGTTTAAGGCAAAATTGTTGGTTACATTGGTTCCATTACCATCTAAAACTCTAGTTAAACTAGCAGTGGCAGAAACTAATTGAGTTCCATCTTGTCTATTAATTTTGAACTGAGAAATAGTAGTATTAACAACATCGTTTTCTTCATATTTAAATATACCTCCTTTTGGACCTAAAGCTACAAAGTCTAAATCTGTAGGTTGATAAGGAGCGTTTGCTTCTTGAATATCTTTATTTAAAGTAGATATTAATCCCATTGTAGAAGTCTCCCAATATATATCTAAAGCTGACTCTTTTGGCTTAACTTCTAATACACCTAAAGGTCTTCCTTCTTGTGGTATGTTTATATCGTTTGGAGCTATTGTTATAATAAAAGCTTTAGTCCAGCTAGAATTGATGGTTGGATCAGTTGGCTGTGCTGGAACTTTAACCTTGTCACCAGGTAAATAACCTTGCCCACCGTTTACAACTCTTATAGTTAATTCATCTAAATCACTTCTATCTGCAGCTGTAGAATTAGCTAGTACTTGTACCGTTAGACCTGAACCTACGCCAGTTACAGCAAACGTTGGCTGTGTTGAGCTCCAAACTCCTGGATTAGGAGTTGTATTCAATATTGTACCAGAACTAGTAGGATCTTCCCACACTGGTCTTGGATCAGATAAGTAATAATAAAATGTTGGTCCTGGAGACGGTGTGAACGAACCAAATAAACCATGTCCCCAAACATTACTTCCATATAAATTGCCGTAAGTAGTTCCAGTAGTATTTAAAATACCTAATGAAGGATTACTATTAGGAGTATATATACCAGGTGTAGATGCAGGCGCATTTATATCTATCTCAATACCAACATCAGTCATTTTACCTATAGTATTAACAGGGAAGAACTTAGTGCCTAAATAGTATTGACGACTAAAATTATTATCTTTTAAACCGGCTATTCGTGGAAAAAGAACCTCATCGCTGGTTCTAAACTGTGTTTGAACTGGAGATACTTTAGCTAAGTCTGCAGGAACTTTATTTATGTTGTCAGCTAGTAATGTAATAATAGTTTTTTCTGTTTGATCTGTTTCTATGTTAGGTGATCCAGCTAAAGGAGCTGGACAATAAACATTGTAATAATCTTGTGAAGTTTGTTTAACTACTACTTTATAAGAGTAATATCCTGTCTCATTTGATCTACCGTATATTTTTATAGAAGTAGAAGCGCTTATTGTTACATCTTCAGATAACGTAATAGTTTTATTAGGTACATCTATTGCTATTATACTTACAGAAAATGCGTCTGTAGAGCTATCTATTCCTTCAACTATATCACCTACTTCTATATCAGAGTCCCAATCACCAGCTAATATAAACTTATCTAATACTGGTGGTCCAGTTGGATTACTCGCTATTGAGTCTATTTCACCACTTTTATATAATCCAGGATACCCAGAAACATTAGATATTACACTTGGTATAGGGTTTTGAATTAAAACTTTTAAACTATCACCAAACCAATTCCATAAGTCATTATCACTCCACGCAGGATTAGAATATATACTTTTATATGGAGCATACACGGTAGAACCTCCATAGTATTGATTTGAGCTAGCTGGAAATTCAACTCTTTCATCAGTTGCAGAGGACAATATAACATCGGATGATCTTCCGTATTTGTCTTGTAAAACTATACCTATTTGATAAGATCTGTTTTGCTTTAGTGTATGGTTAGGATACGCTACAGACGAATAACTTGTATTAGATTCAAAAGGTTGTAGCTTAGGAGATACACCTACATAAAAATCTAAAGTACTAGGAGAAGAGTGTTTATCTCTAAAGTTTCCTAATACAACTCTATTTCCAGTTACTGATTGTGTTTTAGAACGTACTGGTATTTTATCATAAACTCTAACTGTGTCAGCTTCTGTTAATGTTTTTATAGGTTTTCTAGACTCGTAGTTGTATAAGTAGTTAGTCGTAGAATTACTAGTAATAGATAGATCAGTTACTGGAATAGTATCTAAAACTTTTACAGCTAAAGCATCAGATTCTTTATATAAAATCTCAATATCAGAAACTTTTAAAGCATTAGCTAAAGTGTTTACAGCATAAGGCGTTTCTATATTTAAAGATACATTTTGTACTTTGTTTTCAAAAAAATCTATAATAGTAGAATTACCAATTTGTTCTTCTTGAGACAATAATAGACTCAATCTTTGTAAACTACCAATTGGTGAAGCAGTTAGTACATTTTCAAAATTACCAGGTAAAGAAGTTATATATCCATCTTGCTTAGGTATAAAAGCAGGTTGAGTATAAGGTGATATTAAAGAATATTCTCCATCTTCAAATTTATATCTATAAGCAAATCTAACAAACTTATCTGACAAAAAATCTTCATCACCTGCCCATTCGGAATCATAGTTAGGATTTGGAGCAGCAAATAAATACTGATCTCTACCAACAGAATTATTTACTGACACTTTTGATAGTGTTATTATTAAATTAGGAAAAACGGATGAAGGATCAATAGATTGAATCTTTGTATCCTCTTGTAGTGTATCTGATATTATATTCCACCCAACTTTTGGTTCAATATTAGCTAATCCAGCTGAAGACACGGGTAGCGTAATGTTTAATGGACCAGTTGTTCCTGAACTAACATTATTGGTTAGCATTCCATAAGTAGATGGAGCTAGAAATTCTGTAGCTTTATTTTTGCTAGTAGGATAGTAAATAGTTACGTCTTGACTACTCCAAATTAAATCAGCTGCAACTGTAGATTGAACAATCAAATCCGCTGTAGGTAGTGATCCTAATACTTCACTTACACGTATATTTTGTGACTGAGGATTTCCAACAGAATTAGTACCACTTAACTTAATATACATACCTTCTTTTATGACAGAACTCGCAACGGATAATGTAACTACGCCACCAGCAGCTGAGGAGCAAGTAACATTATCAATCTTATCCCATAAAGTAGGAACATTATAGGGATAATACTTTGCTAAAGATATTTGTTCTTCATTGTAGTAATGAGGGTATGGTGATGTAGCGTCAGCGCTAGAAGCTAAATTAACATTTATTTTTCTAGGTTGATTTCTATTATCAGTCCAAAATAATAGTTGTTCTATAACGTTTATACCATACATGCTATGTGTAGTAGAAAAATTTAAGAAACTTCCTTTAACTAATGTTTGTGATGTACTAGAGTTAACATTGTACATGCATATACTACAATACGCTGATTTAGGAGCTGTATTAGATAAAGAGTCATTAGATGTGTCAGAATAATTTGTAAGAAAAACATATATCATATCGGTAGACTCATCCATGTAACTACCAATAGCTACTACACCAGGTTCACTAGTAAATGTGTTTATGTTTAAATTTCCTAAAACATTTTCTAAAGCACCTACATCAGCTGATTCAGATCGGCTAACACTAACATTTTCAGCATTTCTATATTCACCTTTACTTAACAATCTATCATCTAAGTCTTTGTTCATCTTAGATTTGATGAAAGTGTTTTGTACGTTACCCATATTATTAATGTTTAATCCATTTAGATTTACCTCTCATCACTTGCGTAAACTCTTCTATTTTAATGTTACTTAATCTTATTTTAGCATTTCTAAGTTGAGCGCGTCTGTCTTTTTTAAATCTTTGTACTATATATTCTTGAACATTAGCTCTACCAGCTAGTATTGAATAAGCTATGTGCATATACAAAGCTTCTTCTGCCATCTTAGGTATCTTGCTGTCCATATCATAAGCTAATCCATCAGAAACATATTCTAGTATTATTATTTGATTAGCTAAATCACTTGAAAAACTAAATTTCCCTTCTCTTTCATTTATAGTAAACCATCCATTTTTTTGAGAGGTTTCAGGTTCCAAACCATATCTTTGCCCATAAGCTGTCTTCCACCATGACCAGTTATAAACATTAGCATAATTAGTTATTTGACTATTGGTTATTTGACCTGTAATGTTTAAATTGTTATTAGAAGCCCATCTAGTATCTGTTTCAGATTGAGCTGGCTCAAGATTTTCACCCCAATTACCTTGAACTGGAACGCCTTCGCTATCTTGTAATAAAGGTGTAGGATTACTTGTTAATCTAGTAGGATATATTATATGCTTAACTCCAGAAGTATCAACCCATGACAACTGAACATAATTAACATAGTCTTGAGGTATAGCTAAAGATAAGCTAGGAGGTATAGATAGTTCTAATTGATTAACAGATTTTAACGTATCATAACTAAATTCTTGTAAACCTCTTTTTGCGTGGAATATAACGTCAGATCTTTTTACTCTAGGTATTACCTTATCTAACCCAACATAACCTACCATGAAATTGTTTACTACATCTTTAAGACTTAAATATGCATAGCTATTATAATTGTCCCATATGCTTTGTTGTATTAATCTAACTCTAATTATTAAGCCAACAGCTTGAGCAGGTATAGTTATTGTATTTTGAAATACACTATATGTTCCAATAGTTAAATCAGTGTAAGTATTAGGATTTAAAGCACTATTAACGGCTACTACGTAATTAGCTATAGAAGCAGGATTACCTCCACCAGCATCGTTTAAAGGCGTGTTAAAAGGGGAAGTAATAGTTGTTTGACCTGTAGAGGTTACAAAGTCTTCTCCAGAATAGTACTGAGCATTTGTTTCTTTTATTAATCCCATTTTTTATTATCTTTTTGAATTGTCTTCTTCTTGTTTTGCCATACTAGCAGCCATTTGACTTATTTGAGTTTCTCTTATTACTATACCAGAGTACATTAAAATATTTAAAACTGATTCTGTTTGTTGAGCGCTGCTTAACTCAAAGTCTATAGAACCTTGACCTGTTGCTCCCATTAAATTAGCAGCAGTTAAAGTTATAACGATAGGACCTGTTAGCCCAGTAATAGCTGTAGAAGGTATTGTTATAGTATCGTTTACAGCATACCCACTTCCAGAAGCAGTTACAGTAATAGAAGCAGTAGCACTTGATAAAACAACAGGGTTAGTGCCTATAATATTAACTGAAATTTCTAAACCTGTACCTGACCCACTAGTAGTAAAATTAGTAGAAAGAGCTCCTTGAGTTAAAGCGTATGTTCCAGCGCTAGCTTCAAACCCACCAAAATTTGTAGAAGAAGTTAAACTACCTAAAGCTACAGCAGTAGCATCATAAACTCTAGAATCATAAATATATTGTCCTAAACTTCCAATAGTATAACCCCATCTCACGTCTGATGGTTTTTTAATATAATTAAAAGTTACATCAGTTGTAGCATAAGCGTTGGTAACTGTAGGATATACAGTAATCTTATCTTCTTTGTATTTAGCTATAGGAAAATTTGACGACGGTTGTGTCAAAGGAGAAAGTATTTGCTGTGTGTATTCTCTAGCACTTACTATTTCTATTTCAGGAGAGTTTATTCCTTTATTGTAATTTACTGAACCAAATCTATGTAGATCTTGAGGTTGAGTATAAATATTATTTGTTTGAGCAGCAGGATTATAAGCTGACTCACTTTTTTCAAATACTTGAAATTCTTCACGTATATGATCCATTCTTGATGCAAACTCTACATCTGTTTTTGGCATACGTATGTACTGGTTATAATCTTCAAAAAACTTTTCAAAGATTTCTAATTGTACTTGAGTGCCTAGCTTATTGAACTCATCAGGCGTTATATATCCTCTTTGCTCTTTATTTAAAATACTTAGTACAGTTGTATATACAGTGTTTACGTTTATTGCCATTTTAATATTTTTAAAAAAAAAGGGTGGCGAAATACCACCCTAATTTATAATCACTTGTTATCTTAACTTTTTCTGTATAGACTTATAAACTTCAAGTCCTTCATCTGTTTTAAACCACGCAGCTATAGCTGAGTAAGTATTTTCTTCAAAAGGTACGGTCATTAATTTTTTACCATTACTTGCCCATTTAAAAGTTCGTTGATCATCAGCTAAAGTTATTATTCTAGCTTCTACAGCTTTTATAGCAAAGTTTCTTAGCTCTACATTTTCATCTTGAGATAATTCTATTAATAGTCTTGGATTTCTTTTTGCAAAAACTAATATATCTCTTTTTAACTCTTTAGAACTTAGTTTAGAGACTGCTGTGCCAACTTCAACTCTTAATATAGCTTCTGCTTTTTCAATATCCATATCATAAGCTAAGTTCATGGCTGCTATCTCCATTTCTAAATAGTCAAACTCATCTTCAGCTACAACAACTTCATCATGCTCTTTAAATATTAAGTTAGAGTGTGGGTGTTTTGCTAAAAATTGTTGAAGATTTCTTTTTTCTTTAGGTACTAATAAATGACCTTTTTCAAATATAATATGCTTAAGAGTTACGTTGCCTTTTTGCTCATCTACAAAAACGCTTTGTTGATTAGTAGCGTATCTAAGCTCTCTTTCATACCCTAGTTCTTCATCAAACCAAACTAAAGGATATCTCTTTGAATGTCTACTTGGTAAAGTATACGTTAAAGGTTCTTTGTTTCCTAATAAATAATAATTTCTATCTTTATACTCCCAAGTGTCTACTACTTTAGAAGATTTTTTTTCTTTTGTTTCCATAATATAATATAATATAATAATTAAAAAAGACCCCGCCGAAACGGGATCATTGTTGTTTTTTTTATGTTTAATTCACCATTAACTTACCTTGTAAGTGTAATTAGCTATAGTAACTCCTGATGGTAAATAATCTACTAAATCAAGCCTTGACTTAGGTTTTCTTTTGGCGTCTGCTACGCATAAAGAAATAGCACGACTAACCCCTTTTCTTGCTTCTACACTGTCATCCATTCCAGTTGCCTGAAAAATAATAGAAAGTGTCTTAGAACTTTGTGCCGAACTTGCTCCAGCCCTAATCGTCGTCACAAGCTGTATACCAAGGGCAGCTTGTGGGTCTTCTATTCCAATAACAGAGTCTGCATTGAAAAAACCTTTTTTAGACTTTATATTTAAATTTTGACCACATCCTCCTTCATAAAACCCATCACCTGCTACAGGGTCAAAAGTTATATCAAAAGAACCTGTTGCTATGGCATCGGCAGATGTAAATGAAAACGTTATAGTGTCTCCAGGTAAATAGCCTTTGCCAGAATTTGTTACTGTGTAAGTACTGATCTCCGGTGTAGCATTAGTGTTAAATCTAATTTCCAAGCCACTACCACTACCACCAACACCAGCTTTTGTTGTTTGTTGATTTGCAACTAAATTACCTGAAGCTGCTGAGTCATCAAATGCACTTCCAAGCGTAAGGTTACTATTTAAGTCGAATTGAAATCCGCTTAAATCAAATTTTACTAAGTTCATCATAATTAAGATATTTGTGGGATTCCATCTCCAAGTTGTATTCTTTGTTGCTCACAATCTAATCCTGTAACTTTATTATAGTCAACTGTTGACCCAGGTCTTGAGGATGCATTAATTATAGCTTCGTTTAAAGCTATTATTTTTGCCTCAGTTACTGTATTCTTGTCACCGTCAATACGTATAAAGCTAGCAGCATTATCAAGATTATATCCCGGAAAAAATGATATTTCAGTTGTTGTGCCATCTGTTTCGCAGTTAAAAATGGTAGAAATATCGTAATACAGATCTCCATCACTCCTGCTGTTTATTTTTAATAAAACCATATTTTTTATTATTTAAAGATTAATAAAGTGGGGATTTCTCCCCACGTTATATAAATATTAAGCTCCTTTAAACAATACGAAATTGTTTGCAGCTTGAGTTACTAAACATCTTTCAGATAAGAAACTTACAGTCATCGCATCTAAAGTGTCAGTATACGCACCGCCTACAGAACCAGTTACCCAAGACTTCATTCTTCTGTCTTCAGTTTCAGAAGCTCTATATCTTACGTGTAAGAAAGGTCTTCTAATATTTGATCCTAACATTTGGTCATATACTGTAGTTGTTCCAGCAGGAACTAATACACCGTCTATTTCTTTATCTAATCCTCTTAAAGAAGCATCATTTAGATATTTCCAGTCAGTTTTGTAGAAGTCATAAGAACCTCTTCTAAAGCCAGAAAAACCAAAGTTTAATGCCATATCTCCATCATTCTCAAAAAGACCGTAAGAAGCAGCTTGAGTAGAAGCAAATCCACCGTTAACAGCAGCAATCATATCGTCAAAATCAAGAGCAGTAGATCTAGATAAGAATAACATGTTTTCTTCAATAGCACCTTGCTTGTCTAAGTTTTTAAGGATTTCATCGAAATCACCTAAAGCACCTGAACCAGGAGCAGCAGCTCCAGCAAAACCAGAGTATACATTACCTCTTGCTTCAATAGCAGCGAATAAACCTTCAGTACCTTTGATATCACTACCACCGCCAGCTGGTCCATATTGAAAATTAACACCAGCATTAGTCATTAATTCACCTTCAATCATAGCCATTTCTAAGTAATCTTCAAATCTCAATCTTGTTTCAGATTCAGACTTTAAATACCATAAATATCCTGATTGACCATCTTCAGTTGAAACTTCAACCCAACCAATTTGAGCAGCATCAGATCCACTGATTTTGAAGTTATCTTTAAGAATTAATGGAGAGTTGTGGTATTGAGTGAAATTTGGCTCAATAGAACCTTCCATTCCAACCATTCCTTTTCCAAATTCAGAACCGTATACAAATACGTTACATGCAGCAGCACCTAATAATCCAGCTGGAAAAGCAGCAGCAGTTGTTTCATATAATGAACAAGTAAGTATATCGTTTGTTATACCACCACCTGTACTAGTTACAGTTTGAACTAAAGCTTTAGCTGTAACTAAACCTGTAGCAACATCTGATAGTAAGATAGTTTGACCTTGTCTTACAGCACCGTTTAAACTTGGGTTTTCAGCAGCTGTAATATTCAAAGTTACAGTTATATCAGTAGTATTACCACCACCAACAAGAGCAGAAGTTACACCTTTATAAGCAACGTGAAGTCTATTTTGTTCAGACCAAATAACTTGATCAGAAGTCATAGGCATTTCTGCACCTACCATTCTCAAGAAACCACCAATAGTTCGGTTTCCGTATCTTTCTACCTCTGCTTCGTAAAGCTCTGGTAAATATTGTTGTGCGAAGTTTCCTCCAGCACCACCATCAAACGTTAAGTAGTTTGATTGTAAAGCCATCCTGTTTTGCGCAGGGACTAATGAAGCGGGAAAACTCCCGCTAGTATTAAAAGCCATAATTTTTAGTTTTTAGTTTTTATTTTTTTGTTTTAAATTTTAACTTAGTACCATTATCCCCACTTATTGCTTTTACTTTTAATCCGTTTATAAATACATCACCACCACTTTGTGATCTTGGTTCTGCGTTTATGTTTTTAGATTTTGCCATAACATCTTTAACGGCGTCGGCTTTGCCTTGCTCGTAAAAATGATTAGCTATAGTATCTACATTTTTCGCGGCGTAAATAGCTTTATGATAAGCTCTAGCATCTGCTATTTCTCCGTCTTTATTTAAGAACTTCTTAATAAACGTTGTTAAGCTTGCTTGATCTTCAGCGACAGTTTCTACATTTTGAACATTATAGTTAAATTGTTTCTCTCCAATGTTAAATTCAAAACCTTTGAATTTATCGGAAAAAAGCTCTTTAGTTTTATTGTTAAATATATCTCGTCTCTTACTAGCTATTTTTTGGTCCTCGTTGTGTTTATTGAAAAACTCCATTGCTTCTTTTTGTTCTTGAGTTACGTTTGATTTCAACTTGATTTCATCGTAGTATTTTCTCTTTGTTTCCTCCAAAAAGCTTTTAGCTTTTGCAATTTCTTCTTTTTTTGCAAGTTTCTTTTTCTTTACCTCGCGTTCTTCATCCATCTCTTCGTCGTAATAAAATTTATCTTCCATTATAAATTCTATTTCTTCTTGATCTAAATGAGGTTTAGTATTTTTATAATATTCTTTTAATAAATTAGACTCATCTAACTGAGAATAATCTCTATTTAACCTAGTATAATCTTCTATACTTCCACCAGTATCTCTCATGAAGTTTACTAACTTCTCTATATTTTCAGGCATTACAACCTTTTTCTCTACAGGTGCTTTTAGTTCTGGTTTGTCGTCTAGCGTATTTTTCGCTTTTATTTCAGTTATAGGAGATTTTACTTCTTTGATACTTTCTCCGGTAAGTTCTTGCTTTGGTACATCTGGCTCCACTTTTTTGCCATCTTCGGCATGAACTTGTACATCCACCTTTGTTGTGCTTTGCTCTTGAACGGCATTTTCTTTAGGTTTTTCGTTAATTGTTACTTTGTGAAGTTTGTCTTCGTGTTTTTTAAGCGTTGGTTTTTTAATTTTAAGAGGTTTAGCCTCCTCTTCTTGTTTTGTTTTTGACATAATATAATATAATAGTTAATGTAAGGATTAGGTGATTTGTAAATTGTTTAAATCAACTTCTCCACTGTTTTGGTCAGATTCAAAATCTGTAGGTAATAAATCATTTTGTCTTTGGTCTATCATCTTGCTTTGTTGAGTAGCTTGTATCTTAGTTCTTTTATCTTTTCTATCTTCAATACTTTGCTCTCTAGCTTGTTCTTTTTGTACATCTACTTGAGCTAGTTTCATATCAAACTCAAACTTTTGCATTGCTAATTCTTTTTTCATTTGCAGTTCAGTTTGCATTCTTTTTATTTCAAACTGTGACTTACCTTGTTCAATTTGAAGTTGAGTTTGAGCTAATGCTTGCTGTTTCTGAACTTCAGCTAAAGCAGCTTTTTCAGCTGTTTCTGCATTTGCTTGAGCTTGAGCTTGAATATTAGCTTGTTGAGCTTTTTGATCAGCTTCTTGTTTCTTTTTTCTTCTATATTTTAAAAACTGATTAGCTAATTGAATGTTTCTAACTTCACGTATGTCTATAGCGTCTTCTAAATATATCTGTCCAGATTTTAATGCTACTTGTATATTTTCTTCTAGTTTAGCTTTTTCCTCGTCGTCTGGTTCTAGCTGTAAAAATATACCAAAATCATGTATATTTATTTTTGTTAACTCATCTAAAGTTCCAACATTAAAAGCTGATATACTATTTCTTAAAGCTTGTTTAGTAAAAGGAAAAGCTAATGAATCAGCTACCCTAAGAGATATGTTCTCACATGTTCTAAGGGTAAGGTACATACTTGCTTGTAATATATGTCTTGTAGCTGTATTTGAATTAGCTGCAGCCATTTTCTGTAAACCAACTAAAGAGTTTTTATCTGGAGTACTTCCATCCCTAGCTTCATTTAAACCGGTTACGTCTCTTATCATTTGCAAATAGTATTGATAAGTCTGTATTAAAGATTGTATTTTACCACCGCCTGAACCAGTCTGCAATTCTTGCACTGGTATTTTACCTCTATTAACATCGCCGTCTTGAGTTAAAGATCTACCTACTACACTACCAGTTTGAAAATACATGTTTAATGCTTCAGCAGGATTGTAATTAGTTCCGTTTCCTAAATCCACTTCAGCTAAACCATCCATGTCTAAGTATACACCATCTGGAACTACTCTAGCTAGTACTTGCTGAATTTTTAAATGAGTTAGTTGTATCATATCAGCAAAACCTGTTATACGAGAAACTAAAGATTCTATACGTCCTTTATACATTCTAGGGGCGCATATATTATAATTCATTTTTACTTTAACAGTGTCAGCAGTAGGTCTAGTCATGTGTTCTGATAAACCCCAGCTCATCATCATAGGGTGACCTAGTATTTTAGCTCCACTATATAAAGTTTCAATAGTTCTAGACACTCTTTCAAAGTTATCACTTTCAGGTGGATTGAAAAAATCAGGTTTTTCTAATGCTTTTTCTAATCCGAAAGAATTCTTTTTTATTTTAAAGACTTGGTCGCTATATGTTTTATATTCAAAATAAAGAACTTGCACAGTTAAATCATCTGATCTACCGCTCCAGTTTCTTAAATACTCTGCGTTTCCTGGATATTGTTGTATAGTTTCCATTTCTTCGTCTGTAAGATCAGGAAACTGCGTTTTTAAATCTGCTAAAGCTACAGACTTGACTTCTCCAGCGTAATATATATCTTCAAAATTAGGATCTTCAGTATAAGAATAAACTAAGCAAGCTGGATCTACGTAGTCTACAGTTACACCCTCTGCTTTGTTCCAATTTGTTTTTACAGCACCAATACCTAAAACTGTTAAATCATAATTAAACCTTCTTCTAGTTAGATCGTATTTATTTTTATCTAAAACTTGGTTTATAACTTCTTCTTCCGCTACTTCAACACTTTGTTTAAAATCCATCTGAAGATGTATCTCTAGTTCTTGTTCGTCTTGTGGAGCAGTTTCAGGATTTGGAGAATTAAAAGCGTTTATACCTAGTGTTTGCTGTGCTGTTTGTAAAAATTTCTTAGCATTAATATCTGTTAGTAAAGCTGTAGCATATTCGGTTCTTGACCTTGAACAAACTGGGTCTTGAGCAAAAGCATTTATTTCAAAATTTCTTTGTGATATTCCATTAACAACAATATCAACAAACTTAGATATAACAGGAACAGGTTTCCAATCTAGATTTAAATAAGATAAATCTCCATTTATAGCTAATTCATCTTTGTATTTTTGAACAGGTTGTTCACCTCTAGCATATAATCTTAAGTTATGGTATTGATTGAAATTTACAGCGTAACCCGGAGTGTTATATGCACTTCTATAATTCCTAAACCATTCTCCTTCAATAGCTCTACCGACAGCTAAACCATATTCTAAAGTAGCTTTCTCTGCATCAGGTACCACCTGGCTTGGAAAAGAGCTATTGTTGTTAGTGTAAATTTGCATATATTTATTTTATTATTTTGGAAACACTTCCTTTATTATCGTATCTTCTTATGCCTAAATCAATTGGCTTTAATTTCTTTTCTTGATTAGGTTTGTATTTATTCTTATTACAAGCCATAATAGCCAAACCTGAACTTATAGACGCATCATGTTTAGTTCTATTATTTATATTAAAGCGAGCCCAGTCTTCTAAAGTTAACTGCATGTACATATCACCAAATTCCTCACCTTGAATGCCAACGTGTTCTTCTATATATGTTTCTATTGCTGCTGCGTGTGCTTGCTTTATATCCTCGCTAGAGTTAGGTATTCCACCTATCTCTTTTTCTGTTGTAGACAATTTGTTCCAAATTTTATCAGGACGATTCATACTAAAACCTCTATAACCTCTACGCTTTAAATAGTACAAAAGTCTTGGCTTATTATTTTCACAAAGTATAGGCATACCATAAAATACTAAAGCCATAAGAAC
>Ga0114922_10002781_pt1 | contig 16313 bp, 16 predicted proteins | sample AartaG_FD_100975 | JGI IMG/M metagenome (GOLD analysis project Ga0114922, IMG submission 100975) | Deep subsurface microbial communities from Aarhus Bay to uncover new lineages of life (NeLLi) - Aarhus_00045 metaG | ecosystem: Environmental > Aquatic > Marine > Oceanic > Sediment | place...
GTAATGCCATGGCTGAAGCGTTGACAGGGGTACGTGCGGGCCGAGTATTGAGCCGTGAAATCCTATTAAAGTCCAGGGTGCCGACGTCGTGGGACGTTGCGGAAGGCAACATCGGGCGTGTCGATATCGCAAGACACGTCTGGACCCTGCGCGGTCGTAGACCTCGTGCACGTACGGAAACATCTTGCACGGGAACCGGGAGGTCCCACAACCGACCTCGAAATGGATCGCTGAGGTCCGCTCTGGGAACCCCAAGGGGGTACGCCAGGGATGTACGGAAGTGGGAAGTCGGACAGTCTCATAGTACCAAAGAAGCCCCGAACAAAGGTCTAGGTGCGCCGTGACCCGCGGAGGTGGTAGAGGGAAGGGGGCTGACCAAGGGAAACTCGGTTAACAAAACAGAGTCTGGACACAGTGCCAGGGAGCTTTGCAGAATGTGGTTAACTGAGTACGGTAGGTGGCAAGGCTGGATCAGGGGTACGGGGATCGACGTACTGGTAACCTTATCCGTCTTAGTGCCTATGCGTTATTACCTGAGGTAGGAGCCCGGTGCGGTAGTTCCGCATGCCGGGATCTGTGCGGGGGGTGCGGGGCAACCCGCATTCCTACCGCGACCCTTCTTTCATGGGGTGGGAACCAAAGGTAAGCCTGGAAGAGGGGATAAAAAGGACTTATAAATGGTATTTGTAGATAGTAAAAAGATAAGGCTTTTAAAGCGACTTCTAAGAAAGACATTTAATTTTATTGGATTGGATATCGTTAAAATATCCCAAAGTCCAGATTCTCCAAAAGATGCTTTTCTTTCATATCATTATCAGCGTCACAATCAAAGACGACTGGAACATCTTGCCTCTTTAGGGCTTAACATTGCTAACTCTCCTGTATTAGAAGTTGGAGCTGGTATTGGTGATCATACGAGTTTCTTTATAGACCGTGGATGCAAAATAGTTAGCACTGATGCAAGAGAGGAAAATTTGAGAATATTACGTTCCAGATATCCAGGCATAAGGACAAGACATCTAAACCTGGATGATATTGAACCCACATTCAATGAGGTATTTGATATTGTTTGCTGCTATGGGTTGCTTTACCATCTCAAAAATCCAGCTGAGGCTATAGAATTCATGTCCCGTTGTTCCCGGAAAATGCTTCTGCTGGAGACTTGTGTCTCGTTTGGTGATGAAGATTCGCTTAATCTTTGTGCTGAGGATACACTAAATCCAACTCAATCTTACACAGGGAGCGGTTGCCGACCTACCAGAAAATGGGTGTATAACCAGCTTAGGCGACACTTTGAGTTTATTTACTTGCCGGTCACACAGCCTAATCATGAAGAGTTTCCTATAGATTGGACGTGCTCGCCACCTAAACAAATATTGACAAGAGCTGTATTTATTGCATCAAGACGAAAAATAATTAATAAACTTTTGCTCGAAGAGATTCCAATGAAACAGATACGACATTAACTCAGGAGGTATTACTCATTGGGTAATATTTTTTTAATTAAATCACTTGAAAAATCCATTTTCTTTTCCAAAGGAACACGCATTCAGAAATTAAGGAAGGTTCCAGTAAAGCTACTTTATTCTAAAATATTAGAATTTGTTGCTCTATTGCTTAAAAAACCTATTAGGACTAAAGCCAAAACTTTTTGGGGCGAGGATATGCTTGTTGTCACGCCAGAGGTAGTTTCATTACACATATATCGTTATGGTTTTTTTGAGGAAGGTTTGACAAGAATGGTTTTGGAATATTTGAAACCTGGTATGACATTTTTTGATATAGGTGCACATTTTGGGTATTTTACTTTGCTGAGTTCTATTCTCGTTGGTAACGAAGGGCAAGTCCACTCTTTTGAGCCTACACCGATCTCATTTAATATACTAAAAGCCAATGTTTCAAATAAGAACAATGTATTAATAAACAATTACGCTGTGCTCTCTGATAGAAAAATTGTTTTCATGAATGATTATGGCATTGAATATTCTGCATTTAATTCCATATATAATGGGAGATTACAACAGGATATTCTTTCAAAACTAAAAGAAAAAAAATATGAAGTTGAAAGTATATCTATTGACGATTACGTGGAGAGTAATAATGTTGTGCCAGATTTTGTTAAGATAGATGCAGAGAACTCGGAGTATGAGGTTCTTCTTGGTATGGAGGAAACTATTGGTAAGTTTCACCCGATAATATCAATTGAAGTTGGCGATATAGGTGTAAAAGGTATTCCAACAAGTAGAGATCTTATAAATTTTCTTATAAATAAAGGATATCAACCCTACGAATTCAAAGAGGGAGAAATTTTACAACATGCTGTTAACAATGAGCCATATCGATATGACAACATACTTTTTTTAGCGAATCAGTAGATAATGGAAAAACGACAGATTTTTATAAACGCAATTATGTCAGTAACGCAGATTTTGGTAATTAGTGTTGTTCTATTTATACTCTACAAATTTCTATTAAACACCATAGGGGTCGAGCAGTTAGGGATCTGGGCACTGGTTCTGGCAACTACCGCAGTGACTCAAATCGCAAATTTAGGATTTTCAGGGAGTGTTGTAAAATTTGTGGCAAAATACATTGCCCGTGGAGAAAATGAAAATATTTCTGGGGTAATTCAAACTGCTTCTCTTTCTGTCGGTGTATTTGTTGGTGTTATTTTAATGACTTGCTATCCTATTGCTAAGCGGATCCTTGGTTTGGTCATTCCGAATGAATCTGTTCCATTTGCCCTAGACGTTCTACCTTATGCTTTCTTAGCATTATGGATTATGGTGATTACCAGTATATTTCAAGCAGGCCTTGATGGATATCAGCGGATTGATCTCCGAAGCCTTCTTTTAATAGGAGGATCAATCCTTCATTTACTTTTATGTTTTATACTTGCCCCGACATACGGCTTAATCGGGGTAGCTTATGCGAGAGTTATCCAGAACATTACCATTCTAGTGAGCAGCTGGTTTTTACTCAAAAGATATCTTCCATTACTTCCCATTTTCCCGTGCAAGTGGAATAGAGGTTTATTTAGGGAAATAATTGGCTATGGTATAAATTTCCAAATAATCACTGTGACCACGATGTTTTATGATCCAATCACAAAGGCTCTTCTGAGCAAGTTCGGTGGGCTTTCTATGGTAGGATATTACGAGATGGCAAGCAGAATGGTTCAGCAGTTTCGGGCACTTATTGTGTCTGCTAACCAGGTACTTGTTCCATATATTGCGGATTTAAGGGAGAGAACACCTGAGAGGATACAATCGGTTTATCTAACTTCTTATCAATTAATTTTTTATCTTGCATTACCTCTATATTCCGTAATCATTATATGCACACCCATCATATCTGAGTTATGGATTGGGCATTATGAGAGATTTTTTGTGGTCTTTGGAACACTGCTTGCCATTGGTTGGTTCTTGAATACATTAAATGCGCCCGCTTATTTTGCAAACTTGGGCACGGGAGAACTTCGCTGGAATGTTATGAGTCACCTAGTGATAGCATTGCTCAATGCTGGCTCGGGATTCCTATTAGGCTTATTCTATGATGGCATCGGAGTAGTTGTTGCATGGGTATTTTCATTGGCTTTGGGCAGCAGCATAATTTATCTATCTTATCATTTAAAATATAAAATTTCTTTAATTGAATTACTACCTAAAGCAAGCAGAATAATTATTATAGCCTGCTTGATTGGTATATTTTCTGCTCTTGTAATTCAGCACAAACTCAATCATGTATTTAATACTATCGCACTAAATAGCATAATTCTTTTTTCATTTTCATTAATTATTATTATCCCTTTTTGGCTGCACCCAATACGAAAGCAGCTGATGGGCTGGGTTACAAACGAATTGTTAAACAGGAAGGCTGGAGCGCAATAGGTAAATGAAAAGACTACCTCTCAGAAAATTAAAGAATTTGTTTCAAGGCCGTTTTTTGGCGAAAAAGTTACCATAATGTTTCTGAACCCGGATACCATACCAAGGGGTAGCTGTAAGAAAACTCGGTACTTATCGGGCTGGACGCATAGACAGTAAATGCCAAGCAGGCTTCGTTTGCACTAGCCATGGAGGTCCAGCAACGTGATCGTTCATGTACTCATACCAGTCCGCAACAACATTGATATTACAACGCAGTGCCTGCGTCTGCTCTCGCGCCAGACCTTTAAGGACTTCGATGTGACCGTCATCGACGATGCTTCCACGGACGGAACGGCCGAGTTTATCCGGAAAAACTTCCCCGACGTCACAGTCCTCCAGGGCGACGGTAACCTTTGGTGGGCTGGCGCGATTAACATGGGGCTCGAGCATGTATTGTCGCGAGCCACGGATGACGATTTCATCCTGACTCTGAACGATGACGTCACCTTCGAGAGCAACTATATCGAGCAGCTTTTCAAGGCCGCCCGGCTACGTCCGGGTTTCCTCATAGGATCGGTCAGCCTCGACAAGGACGATTACGAACTCGTCGTCGACGCTGGCGCCTACTTTGACTGGCGGATGAGAAAACGGGTGCTAGGCTGCTACCGGCCGGGAGATCACTTTAATGACCACGTCAACCAGCTTTCGGGACGGGGCGCGCTAATTCCTGTCACGGTGTTCCAGTCGGTCGGACTGTACGCCGAACGCCGTCTACCCCACTACGCGGCGGACTACGAACTGGCGATCCGTGCTCACCGCGCCGGTTTTCCTGCATGCGTCTTTTATGGAGCTGTCCTACATAGCGACACGTCTGTCAGCGGCTACAAGTTTACCCCTTTCATGAAACTGTCATTTGGACAGGCTTGGCAAGCCCTCTTTTCAAAAAAGTCTGTATATCGAATAGAGACAAGGCTTAATTTTTTGTGGCTATGCAGCCCGCGAAGATACTTGGTCAGGGATCTGGCGGTCGAAGTGTTGACCATTTTGCAGATCCTCACCAGCGTGGCGCCCATGTGGCACATAAAGATTCTCTTTCGTCCCTTTGTAAAGTATATTCAGCGCGGATTGCAGGACGACTGACGGCAAACGTATGACACTCACCGGTCCCGTTAGGGATTGATTGCGGTTTAAAATGAAATCATGGCTCACAAAATTAGTTCCTGAAAGTCTGAAGTCAAGAATCCATCAATCGAAATATTTTACCAGGCTCCGAGCGAAACAACTGGCGAGCAGATCAAAGCGACTTGATCTATGTGCTGCTCAGATTGCCCATTTATTGCACGTTGCAAAATATCTTTCGGTAAAAGAAAAAGTCTGTGTCGAGCTGGGAAGCGGATGGGTATTGTCTCATGCTATAGTTTTTCATCTATTAGGGGCAAGGAAAGTAATTGCAACAGATGTCTCACCATTGGCACAACCCTCATTTTTGTCTGAGGCGATTCATTGCGCCGTACCATACATAGTGCGTGACATATTATCGCCTTTCTGCGAGCACAGTGAAATCAGGCGTCGGTTAGATAATTTACTTTCAATAAAAGATTTTTCATTTGATGTATTGAAAAGAATCGGCGTTGAATATATTGCACCGAAAGATCTTGCAAAAACTCCGTTAGGTATTCCTTTCGATTTTGTCTATTCATTATCCGTATTAGAGCATGTACCAATGGAAGATGTCCTTTCTTTATTGAGGAACTTAGCCAAAGACCTTCGGGAAGGGGGCATCATGGTACACGCTATCCATTTGGAAGATCATGAAAGTAGTTCAAGTCCTTTCGCTTTTTTGTCAGAAACTCAAGACAGTTTTCCCAGAAGTGTTCAAACTGAGCGAGGAAATAGAATGAGAAGAAGCCAATGGCTTGATCTGCTTTATAATGTGAAAGATGTGGATTTTCGGTTTATTTATGAATGGAGCCGGCTGGATAAGAAATTCCCAGAGATTATTGATCCCTCTATTTCTTATAAAGGCGAAGATGATTTGAGAATTAGCCATATAGCAGTATTGGGAACTAAAAAGCGAACAGATCAAGAGTGAATTGCCCTCAACCCGACTTAGCATTCCTTCAGATCACAACCTGACAATTGGCTGTTCAGAAATGTGGACAGACGGGCTCTTATTGACGAAAAAGGGTGCGGCAAGAGATGTCTTTTCCAACGATATGAACCAAAAGCCCAAAAGCGTCTTTCTGGGCATGCCGCACCAAGTCACCCGGTGCGACAACTAAGATCTGGATGTTCTCTTTTGGGATGCCGAAAGCCACCTTTGCCCCGAAAAAGGAGGTCATGCCCGTGGGCGGCGTCTCAGAAAAGGGTTGAACATTCGAGCCACAGATGAAGGGTGTGTATCGAAGCTAGAGCAAGCAGGAATTCGTAAAATGCATGTAGGAGAAAGCGGGCCTGCCGTAGGTTGACCTCCTGGGAAAAGACCACGATAGGCGAAGCCTTTACAAGCTCGCCCGCTGGCAATCCCCGTCATTAAAGAGCGGCTCATACTACGTCCGAGTGAGCTTTGTGATGAAGCTGCGGATTCAGACATGAGCGGGTGTTTCGGAAGGTCGGTCTGTACGACACGCGGCGGCTGCCCTATTATGCGGGGCGAATGCGGGCACTGAGTGAAAGCAATACTATAATGGAAGCCAGAAGCCAACACCAATATTATGTCAATCGTTACTACTTCACAGCCTAAAGATTCATTACGTTATTTTGTGTTAGTTTTCTTAGTTTCCTGTGTTTTTTTCTGGAATGACGGTATCAGTTTAGAATTGTTTAATCTTTACGGCGCCGATAGGTTTGCCTGGTCAACGGTATCTGTTGTTTTTGTTCTTGTGATTGTATTTATCATACTTGGCATATTTAGACCAATAAATATAACAAATAACTGGTACATCAAGTCTTTACTTTGGCTTATGTTGATCGTTTTAGCACCTATTCTCTTATCGAGCATACGACTATACGGGCAAGCGTGGAGTGCCATTTTGAGGCGCCCGTTCTTTTTCGGTGGCTATCTAATTTTCCCAATTCTTATACTTTTGCGACTGTCAAAAAAGGAAACCTTGCATTTTTTTTGGGGACTGATGATTCTTTCACTAATTGCTAGTTCACTTACGTGTCTGGTATACTTTGAGCCGGATTTGCAAGACATTTTTGTTAAAGAAATGACTTGGGTTAGATTCGGCAAGTTGAGGGTCGGTGGAGGGAGAATATTACCAAACTTATCAATGATTTTGTTCTTTGTCAGCATAGCTGGGTTTATTGATGCTTCTCGAGGGTGGCTGCGTATTGGTGCATTTTTCAATGCGTTTGTCATGTTTTGGATGTTTTTTTATGTGTGGAAAACTCGCGGTATCATATTCCCGCTTATGGTAGCTCTCATTGTAATTTGGCTGTTCCAACTTGAACTTCGAAATCGCATGAAAGTGTTGTTTGCCGTTGGATTTGCTCTGATTTGTAGTTTACTTTTTTCAATACTAGGCGGAGAATTTCCAGTAATTAACCCTTTAAAAGAACTCTATAGGTTAAGTATAGAAGAATACACCGCATATGGTGGCACTATAGGTTCTAGAATTGAAGCGATTGGATACTATTTTACCGAATTTAAAAGAACTTGTTTCGTGGGGGTTGGCTTAACCTCCACGACCATGAATACGGAAAATCCTGTTTCGATGGGCTTACTGTACTATAGATTAAATATGAATGATATAGGAATCTTCGGGATGATATACAAATTCGGGGTGCCTGTCATAATTTTCCTTTTTGTGATGTTTCGTAGGTTATTGCGTGATCTTTCTGAACTCAGGTCGGAAGGACAAGAGGAGGTTAGAATCATTGCCAGTGGGATTATGTTTTTTTTGGTTTTCAATATAGCCGGTTTGTTTTTTACTAAGGCATTCTTTTTTCCTAAGTTTTCATTGTTCTATGGGCTACTGTTATATTTTGTATGGAGATTAAAGCAACCAGATTTTGTTACTGATGAAAAAAAAGGTTCTATATTGCCTTTAGCAGAAACTCAGCGGATTAGGAACCAGCCTATGAAAAAAATGCAACAAGAGCATAGTTATTTCCCGTACGGACGAAACGCTTGAGCAGAAGATAATGAAGTGAAACTGCTTCATCTTTTTAATAGTATATTTGTGCCTCCTTCCGAGGGATCTGGGTCGAAGACTCACAATTATTTTTTATCAAGAGGCTTCGAACAGCTTGGACACCAAGTAGTTCGAGTTCAGCCCGGAATTCGAAACGCCGAAAGAGATTTTGAATTGAATAAGGCCCGAGCTTTTTACCGAGCCCTGAAATTTGTGTTTCCGAAAATGGTAACTGATTGGATGCGAGATTTCTATTGTATAATTCACGATTTTCGTTTTGAAACGACGATAAGAGAAGCAATCACTATAGAAAAACCAAGCCTTATCTATGAACGCTTTACAGATTTTCATAGAAGCGGTCTCAGAGCGGCGAAGAAAGCAAAGGTGCCGTACGTGGTCGAAATTCATGAAACTGCGGAGGCACGTCGTTACACACAAAAACTTAATTTCCACCACTACAATGATTACGTACTCATGAAGGTTGCAACAGGAGCAGACATGGTAGTAGTTGTTAGCAGTATGCTAAGGGACTACTTTACAAGAAAGGGAGTGCTGGGGAAAAAGATACTCGTGCTTCCGAACGCTGTGGATCTCGAACTTTTCCGTTCAACTGGCCAGGGTCATCGTATACGCCGAGGCCTAGGTATTAGCGCTGAGGAAACAGTTATAGGACTTGTTGGCGGGATGCACCCTTACCATGGAATTGACCTCTTACCGGATGTTTGTGAGCTTATTCGGAACGAGTGCCCGAAGGTAAAGCTCTTAATTGTTGGAGGCTTTAAGCGATATAAAGGAGGGCTCAGCGCATTTAAATCCATGCTAAAAGAACGAAGAATTGATAACTATTTTATTTTAACCGGCGGGGTACCTATTGAGGAAGTGCCCGGTTACATTGAGGCGATGGACATTTGCCTGATGCCCGACAGCAACGCCTATGGGTCGCCTCTCAAATTATTTGAATATGGAGCTCTTTCTAAACCCTGCATAATGCCGAGGTATCGACCAGTCCTGGATGTTCTTGTAGACGGGCAAACTGGACTGATATTTCAGCCTAAGTCTATAAAAGACATGGCTGATAAAATTACTACACTTATGCACGATGAAGGGCTTCGTGAGTCTTTAGGCAAAAATCTATATAATCTTGTCAGCGAGAAACATACATGGCACAGAAATGCTCGAACTATTTTGGGACGTGTGTCTTCTATAATAAGCTCAGAGTCCCATCAGAGATAATCACAGAGATAATGTTTACTCGCAATACTGGAAAGAGATAGGTTACGTGCCCAAAGAAATATCCTAGTGATTCTATTAAGTATTGAGACTGGCAAATTAGCTAGAGCCACGTTTTGGGCAAAGTTATTGGTGGTGCGAAAGGTGCAGCAACGTAAGACTGATTTCTACTCAATAGCCAAACTACTTGCCTCCCCATTTCAGAACTTCTTGATAATGATAATTTCCTTAAACCTACCGGTGAGCGCCCTCTTCCGTGCATAGGAAATGATCATTCGCCTGTTGTACCTAAGTTGATTGAGCCTTTAAGATTTATGATAGAAAATGCACCGTGATACTAAGAAAAAGCAGAAGCCTTTCATTAACGGTTCAGCCCATTATACCAACTTACCTAGGAATTGGTTACATCAGGGCATGACTTACATGGATAACGGCGAAATGAGCGTTCGTATTTTTTTGGAGATCATACAGATCTTATTTGCGTGGTGCCTGCTTTGGTCTTTGGGTTTTGATCAATTTCCTATATGGATGTCTTTAGTCGTTAGTATCTTTCTAATTCATACATTTAACTGGATAGCTAATGGTAACTTTTGGGCGCTAATGCTTTTTGTTTTTCCTAAACTCAAAAACAGAGGTGAGCGTGAGACATGTAGTTATCTAAATGCTATGGCTGACCGACTAGGCGCATTTAAAAGCATCGGCGGCTTGGCCATATATGGTAGTATATCTCGAAATGCTTGGCATGATCGTAGTGATGTGGATATTAGAATAATAAGAAATCCTGGTTTAGTTAATTTATTAATAGTTGCACTGTTAACTATGCGTGAACGAATATTATCTTGTCTTGCAAGGCAGCCTCTAGATCTTTTTCTTGCGGACGAGGTTACTTCTCTTAAGCGAATGCGTTCAGACGAAACGCCAATATTTTTATTGAAACGAGATAGACGCTTAGATGAAGCTTATCCAGACAATGCAGAAATTAAGCTTCTTGGGCTTTGTGATTTAAAAGTTGAAGTGCAAAAGAGACTATAGAGGTATAGCCGCGAATGGCCATTTGGTGCCCTTACGCGTCCTGAGTATCCACTGGGGCTTCTCTCTGGGCGGCGTAGGTAAGTATGCTGCACTAATCAACGGAGTTACCCGGTATGCACCGATTGAAATAAAGACTCTTTGTATTATCAGTGAAAGCTGGCAGACTGATCGTGCTACCTTGGGCAGGTTGGGTGCAAAGGAGATAAAGATCAAATCACGCGCCGACATTTCCTGGTTATGGCGAATTGCCAGAGAGATTGACCTCTACAAACCAGATTTGCTTATGACTCATGGGTTCAACGGCCATTTTGTGGTCATTGCAACGCAAATTTTTGGAAGGAAGCGGATCCCGATGATCTGTTCCTATCATGGTAAATACCACGCAACAACACCAGTTAGATTACTATTGGCTCCGGCTTTTAACGCATTAACGGAACTGTTTATCCGCAACTATGCAATTTCCATTGTCGCTGTTGCTGAGCACACTAAAAACTATCTCATCGAACAGGGTACCGATGAGAAAAAAATAACTGTAATTCATAATGGTATTGAAGAGAAGATTCCTGATGCATGCGCTCGGGATCGGATTCGAATCGAATGGGAAATAGAGAAAAATGAGTTGGTCATTGGTGCGGCAAGTAGATTGGATCCGGTCAAAGGTATTTCCTATCTGGTTGATGCCTTCGCCCAAATTTCCAGAAGGCTACCCGAACTCAAGCTTGTTATTATTGGAACAGGAACATTGGATAATGCACTAAGAAAGCAGGTACAAGAAAAGGGAATCAAGGAAAGAGTCATTTTTACCGGGTTTAGAACAGACATCGATGATTGTTTGGTAGCAGTCGATATTTTTACTGTCCCCTCGCTGGCTGAATATCATTCTTTTGCGCTATTAGAAGCCATGCGTGCAGGTAAAGCGATTATTGCTACAGATGTGGGTGGAAATAGGGAATCTGTGCGGCATGAAGAACATGCACTGATTGTACCAGCCAGAGATACCAAATCCTTGGCCCTTGCAATTGAACGGCTAGCTAGGAGTGCCTCACTGCGGCAGGCACTTGGGCTGGCTGCTCAAGAACGATTCAAGCAAAACTTCACAGTGGATGAAATGGTGGGCCGGACAGCTGAGTGGTTAATAGAGTGTGGTCGACTGGCTAAAGCTAATTCCGTGGCTTTTTAACTTTGGTTTAGCTGCAATTGAAACTTCTAATAGCAACGCATAACCTCAGAGAAACAAATTGCCACCTTATGCCATGGCGGATAGTTTGCGAAGTAACAAAGCACATCAAAAGCATGGGGCACAATGTAACCCTCGTGTCGTTGGGACGGAAAAAGGGAGAAATCCCGAGTTCGACACTGCCGGAGGGTACTAGGGGAGAGATAAGAAAGACTTATACTGGCCTCAAGGATGATCTGCGTGAGCTTCTGGCACTGGAAAGCTTTGATGTGATTTTTTGGCCCGTAGCATGGCGTGAGCCGCGCGGAAGAATCAGAGTTGTGGGCAATTTTGGCATTCCACTTGTTGGTTACTTTCCGGGAGGATGCTATTCTCTCAGGTCCAGTCTATATGCGATAAAACGAATCGGTTTTAAAGCTGCCTTGCCCTATCTTTTGGAATCGGTTAGCCCTAAATCGACACAACTAAAATGTTTCAAAGATAACGGGTTCCATCGGCTGATCGCCATGACCGATTTGACTGCTAAAAGCATTGCAATTGCAGGTTGGCCTGAAAAGGATGTTTACAGCATTCCCCCAGGCAGAGATGAAGAAACAATCGGATTGAATGCAACTTATTTGCCAGGTAATTTTTTATTGTGGCTTGGTACCCGACCGTACTATCTTTTTATGGGGGCTCCCAGTGGTATTCGCGGAATCTATGAATTACTGGGTGCGTTTGATATAGCCGCTGAGAAACATCACGATATTTGTCTCGTCACTCTATTCAGGGCAGATGTACCCTCGGAGGAGAACAAGATTCGCACCCGAATCGCCGGATTGCGCCATCGAGATCGTGTGTATGCGACCTGGAGGAGCTTGAAAAAGGCCAAATTGCACTCCTTCATCAGCAATTGCCATGGGGTGATATTCCCCTTTGTTCTGGTTCCCTCTGAGATTCCTTTGACCATTATCGAAAGCATGGGGTGGGGGAAGCCGATCATTGCAACTGTGCCAAGTGGAACTGGAGAGTTTGTTCAAGGATTCGGTGCTGTGGCAAAAATTGGCGATGCGCATGATCTAGCGCGAATAATGGTTAATCTAATTACTGACAAAATGCTTTACTCGGCTAAGTCCAAAGCAATGCTGGAAAAGTACCGGAATCATCCATCTTGGAGAGAGGTGGCGCTTAAATGGTTGGAAGTGGGAAAGTCTGTAATATCGGCATAGAGCTCCGCGAAGAATCGTTTGAATCAGATATCTGATGCACTTGAAAGGCAAAATCATTGCATTAAGCGGAGTTGACGGGTGCGGTAAGACCTCTGTTATCGAGGAACTTAGAAATGCCCTGTCAAAAGAGGATAAAGGAAGCCGATATGTATGGCTTCGATATAATCACCGTCTTACCAAATTTCTACTTGCGCTTTGCCGCTTCTCGGGATTTACCAAATATGAAAATATTGGCGGTGTGCGAATTGGTTACCATGAGTTTTACCGATCCAAAATAATTTCTTACCTTTTCATCTTATTCACTTATCTCGACACTTTCTTTGCCACATTAGTTGCAGTCTATATGCCAGCACTGTTATCGCGAAAAGTTGTCATATGTGACCGATGGATATTCGATATAATGGTTGATCTTGAGGTAGATACAGGGATCGTGTTTGTTCAGGAAAACTTTCTTTCAAAAGTCTTTAAGAGAATAGTTCCCAAAGGAGCACATTGCTTTCTCCTACAGCGAGACCAGCAAGAGTTGACAAAGCTAAGAAAGGAAAATGTGCTTGATAAGAATTTTTCTAAGAGGCTCCAACTGTACCAACAGCATTCAATTGATCCTTTGATATGTGTTGTTAACAACAATAAATCGATCCGAGATGCAGTGAACCAGATATTGGTAGCTTGCAATAGCTAGGGTATATTCACTATATTGGTTGGTTAAAAGGTAAATACAATTTAGAATGAATGTTTCTGCCCTCATATTGAGTCTCAATGAAGACATTAACCTGCCTAATTGCCTTGAGTCACTTTCGTGGTGCGATGACATCGTAGTTCTTGATTCATATAGCACAGATCGTACAGAAGAAATTGCAAGATCAGCAGGAGCTCGATTTATCCAACGTAAATTTGACAACTATGCAAGACATCGAAACTTTGGGTTGAGCGAGATAGAATACAAACACCCCTGGGTGTTGATGGTTGATGCTGATGAGGTGGTTACCCCTGAATTGGCGCAAGAGATGGGTATTAAACTTGTGAAGGATGACGACGAAATGTGTCTTTTTCGCGTACGGCGCAAAGATTTTTTTATGGGAAAATGGATTCGCCATAGTAGTGGTTACCCAACCTGGTTCGGTCGTCTGTTAAAGATAGGGCATGTACACGTTGAGAGGGCCATTAACGAGGAATATCACACCTATGGAAAAGTAGGCTACCTCAAGGCACACTTTCTGCACTACCCGTTCAACAAGGGTTTTCATGCTTGGTTTGAAAAACATAATCGATATTCGACCATGGAAGCAGAAATTATAATAGAGAATGATCTTGCCACAATGAATTGGCGCGATATCTTCAGCAGTGACCCAACTCTTAGGAGAAAAGCTATCAAGTCCCTTATCTACCGGCTACCAGCGAGGCCGGCTTTGGTGTTTTTGGCCCTTTATGTTGGACGCCGGGGTTTTCTCGATGGTCGTGCAGGATTGATCTTTTGCCTTTTGCGAGCGTTTTATGAGTTTATGATCAACTGCAAGGCAAAAGAAATCAGGCTTCGCAAAATGGAGCTTCCACTATAGATATGGGGAATGTTTCGAAAGATAAAAAAAGCTGGGGATGCTTTAATCTCCAGCCATAAGATCTTAACACCTGAATTTGCATGATTAAGCCAACAATTATGACTGTCGTTATAAATGCTGCAGAGACTACACGCGACTGCATATATATTGTATTGGTTGTAAGCCGGAGGAAAGCATCCATTGCTTTTTAAGAACCAAAATGGACGGCCTCACTTGATTGAGGTAAGCTATATGCTATAAAAGCGGGGCATGGCGGGGCTATGAAGTCTAAAATGAGCAAGAAACAGCAACTGACGTTGGAAGAGATTGAGCGACGCTACGTTGGAGAATTGGTTTTGGTAGAGGGGACTGTCTGGGATGAGCAGGGTGATCCAACAAAAGGTGTAGTGCGCCAGTGCTGGCGGCCATGCCATACAGGGTATACGCAGATGAAAGAAGATCAATAAAAGAATCTACGTATTTCTGGGTTCATCTTCGTTCCACAAACCCAAGGGGGAACTTATGTGAAGATTCTTGTCCTCCACATGCGTTTTCAACCTGACCTGACAGGTACCGGCCCACTGGTTACAGAACTGGCTACCGACTTGGTGGCCATGGGCGATGAGGTCACCGTCGTCACTGGTATGCCCCATTACGGGCGTAAGGATATTGCTTCCGAGTATCGTGGTCGCCTGCTCCATTACAGTGATTTCCATGGTGTAGATGTATGGCGTACTTTCGTTTATGTGCCACCGAATCCCAGCGGATTCCACCGGGGCATCAACTATTTGAGTTATACATTTATGTCTGTTGTTGCTGGGATTCTTTCACCCAACCACGATGTGATCCTCTGTGTTAATCCGCCCATTACAGTGGGCTTATCAGGCTTTCTGGTTGGGCTCACTCGTCGTACTCCAACGATTTTTAATGTCCAGGACATCTGGCCTGATTGCCTTATGATCATTGGCCAGATACGTAACTCTTTGTTGATCCATATCTTTCGGTACTTGGAGAAGTTTATTTACCGTGTTTCAGCTCGCATAACCGTTTTATCTGAAGGTATGAAGCAGAATCTCATGAGCAAGGGCGTAAAGGGGGACAAAATCGTTGTTATTCCGAATTGGGCGGATGTGGATTACATCAAACAAGTGCCCAGAGAAAATAACTTCCGCGCTGTTCATAATCTGAATGGACGCTTTGTGGTATTGTTCGCTGGGAATCTGGGTTACATTGCTGTACTCGATACCGCGCTGGATGCTGCAAAACTACTGGGTGATGACTCAAATATAATCTTCCTTATCGTGGGAGAAGGAAACGCCAAGGCTGCGCTATTAGAACGCGCTGAGATGATGGGGCTGCCCAATGTCAGATTTCTCCCTACACAACCTCAAGAAGTGCTGCCCGATATGTTAGGAGCAGCAGATGTTTCTTTGGTGACGCTTAATCGACATCTTGGGCAGCTCAATGTTCCCAGCAAGACTTACTCCATCATGGCAAGTGGGAGACCTGTCCTTGCCTCGGTCCCTGATAATTCTGAGATTGCCAGGCTTGTAAAAGACGCGGATTGCGGAGTTTTAGTTCCACCTGAAGATCCACAATCTATGGCTCAAGCTATAAAGACTCTCTCAAAACAACCTGAGGTACTTGACAGGTATGGCACAAATGGACGTGATTATGTGGTTAGACATTTCTCTCGCTCCCAATTGGTGCGAAAATATCATCAGCTTTTGCACGAGGTTGCGGATGGAAAAACGCCTTAATCTTTACCCATTTCAGCTCAAAGCATTTTTCGGTAATTATTTTAATGAGGATAGGATTAGAACTTTGCGTTATCCTTTTTATGCCGGCAGATATTTGAGGAAGCGGAAGGTTAATGGTGGATAGCTTATTAACGAATAAACCTCCTGAGTTCTTTATAGAAGTTTTCCCGTGAACCCAGAAAGGCGACTAATACCTCCTTTCCCTTTTTATCGATATCATAAACGGCACGGTATTGAACACCTGCATGGGATAATTTAATATAGTGCAGTTCAGTGTTGAGTCCTTTAAGGGGTTTACCTTTATTGTATGGTTCATCTTCGAGTTCAGATAATAGGGTTTTGATTTCTTTTCTAATATGA
>Ga0114922_10002782_pt1 | contig 16310 bp, 15 predicted proteins | sample AartaG_FD_100975 | JGI IMG/M metagenome (GOLD analysis project Ga0114922, IMG submission 100975) | Deep subsurface microbial communities from Aarhus Bay to uncover new lineages of life (NeLLi) - Aarhus_00045 metaG | ecosystem: Environmental > Aquatic > Marine > Oceanic > Sediment | place...
GGCCATCGGGGGTGCCGATTGGGCGTCACTTACCCCGAGGTGATCGAAATGCAGGCTTCGGCTGTTTTCGAAGCGGTGATCCAGCTGACGAAAGAAGGCGATAAGGTTTTTCCGGAGATCATGATCCCTCTGATCGGGACCCGTGAAGAGCTGGCCGATCAAAAGAAGATAGTTGTCCGTGTTGCCGAGGAATTGATGGAAAAACACGGTGTCCAAATTCCTTACTCGGTCGGGACCATGATCGAAATCCCGAGGGCCGCCATCACGGCAGCGGAAGTAGCCCAAGAAGCAGAATTTTTCTCCTTCGGGACCAATGACCTCACACAGACGACCTATGGGGTATCCCGGGATGACGGTGCCGAGTTTATGGCGTACTACCTGGCTCACGGGATATGGCCGGACAATCCGTTCGAGACCGTCGATATTCCCGGCGTGGGTGAGCTGATGAAATGGGCCGTGGAGAAAGGACGGCAAACCCGCCCCGACCTCAAAGTGGGGATCTGTGGCGTCCATGGGGGCGATCCGCGTTCCATCGTTTTTTGCCACAAGATCGGATTGAATTACGTGAGCTGTTCAGCCTACCAGATTCCGATCGCACGTTTGGCCGCAGCGCAGATTGTGTTGGAAGAAAAACAGGAAAACTGAAAATCTAGCGTTTGCCCGTCATTTTGTGCAGGATATTTTTCATGATATAGATCGCCATGGCGGGATTGGCCGCCAACCGTCTCTTGCAGTAAGCGGTGGCATACTTCCATTTTTCGGCGAACGGTACGTACAGGCGAACTAAGATGCCGTTTTGGATGAGCTGGTCTTGGTAGGCATTCATCGGAACCCCCATCAGCATCTGCACTTCGTACTGGTCCTTTTTCATGTTTAGCTTTTCTGCCAGGTTGATGGACTTATCGATCAAGGCCTTATCGTGGGTGCCGATTTCGGCGTAATGGCCTTCCTTGAAAAGAACTTCTAGCTGTTCCAGCATTTTTTTCTTCATGGCGGGTTTGCTTTGGATGGCGAAATCCTTCGGCTCGTTATAGATCCCGATGCACAAACGGATGCGCGCATTCATGCCTTCAAGAGATTTTATATCCTTGTCGTTGCGGAAAAGCCGGGATTGCAGCACAATTCCGAATGTCGGGTGGTCTTTGTGTATCGCACGGAAGATATCCAGGGTCATGTCCGTAAAGTTGTGGTCCTCCATATCCAATGTGACTTTCGTGTTATACTTTTCGGCTTGAGCAACGATTCCTTGGATGATCTCTCTACAATGTTTTGTGCCGCGGTGGCTTCCCAGTTGTGTCGGCTTCAGCGAGATAGTAGCATACTCCTGCTGTCCGAGGGCCTCGATAAGCCGTTCATAAACACCTGCTGAATATTGGACTTCCTCGTCGTCTTCCAGCTCCTCTCCGAGGAGGTCGATGGTGGAACACACGCGTCTTTGTTCCCAAAACTTTTGGGCAGTGCTGACGGCCAAAGCGATACTGTCTCCTGCCACGTAAGGGTTGGCAAACAGTTTAACGAGCGATGTGGGGGCTAGGTTGACGATGAATTTTTTTAATCCCATAGAATATTCCTTTCTTGTCGGATAATTCAAAAAACCGCTATGAAAATACAAACTAAAGTATTTTCGTGAAAACTTCAAGGACTGTTTGGAATTTTCTTGGAGTTGTTTCCAGCGGGTTTTTTTGGTATGTATATCTACCGATGGCATTGCTTGGACTATTACCCCGGATCAGAAAGAAAAAATTCCCCTTTCGTTTTGTGTATAGCGATGCCTATTGGATGGTGGAACTGGGGAACCACGTATTTCCCGCCGAAAAATATCGGTTGGTTTTTGAAAAAATTTTACGTAAGGGTGCCAAAAAAGAAAATTTCATTTCTCCTGAGCCTGCATCGGATGAAGACATAATATTGGTTCATTCCGAAAAGTATTTGAAAAAGCTGAAAACAGGTCGACTTTCGCCTGCGGAAATCATGACGTTGGAATTGCCCTATTCCGCTGAGCTTCTGGATTTTTCCCAGCTCATGGTCGGAGGGACCATTTTGGCCTCTCAGTTGGCTCTGGAGGATGGATTGACCATTCACATCGGGGGTGGGTTCCATCATGCCTTCCACGATCATGGCGAAGGTTTTTGTATCTTGAACGATGTGGCCATAGCACTGAGAAAGCTACAAAAGAGTGGAACCATCGATAAGGCAATGATCGTGGATTGTGATGTTCACCAGGGGAACGGAACGGCAGAGATTTTTGCCGAGGATAAGACCGTCTTTACCTATTCGATGCATCAAATGGATATCTATCCTGCCCAAAAAGAAATAAGCATGCTGGATGTGGGATTTTGGTCGGATGATACCGATGGGAAATACCTCCAATCTCTCAGGTCCCATTTTCCCCGCCTTTACAAAACCTTCGAACCGGATGTGGTGTTTTATTTGGCGGGCGCCGATCCTTACGAGAAAGATCAACTGGGCGGATTAAAAATCAGCATGGATGGACTCAGAGAAAGGGATAACATTGTCATCGAAGAGGCTCTGCGATTGAAAATCCCAGTCATCATTCTTTTTGCAGGGGGTTATGCCTATGATGTCATGGATACAGTAGAGGTCCATCTCAATACGATAAAGATCGCTCAAAAACTCGGTAGAAAATATCTCTGAATCCCATTATGTTTGGGTTTCGCGATCGATCCAACCAAGGTATTCCTCGCTCCCTTTTAGAATGGGTAGCGCGATGATTTCCGGGATTTTGTAGGGATGAATTTCCTTTATTTTTTCCTCGAGCTTGGAGTAAGCTTCTTTTGTTGTTTTAATAAGCAGGGTATGTTCCTGTTCTTGCGTGATCTTTCCTTTCCACCAGTATAGAGATTGGCTGCCAGCCTGAAGGGTAATGCAGGCCGCCAATCGTTCCTCGATGATTTTTTCGGCAATGATTTGACCGATATCTGCGTCAGGAACTGTTGTCATAATCAAAAGATATTGGGTCATTTTTGTACCTCCCTCACGGGCATATCCCGCCGGGCTCGAGATGATTATTTTTGCAGAAAAATGTGTGCAAAAACCTTGGCATCTCCCAACATGTTATCGATCACGCAGTACTCATTGGGCTGGTGGGCTGTCTCTTCGACCTTGGACCAACAGGCAGCTTCAAAATTCGCTCTACGAAAAAGCGCGGCCACGGTTCCACCCCCGATCCCGGTGGGCTTTCCCTCTTCATCGTAGACCGCCTTTATGGCTTTCTGCAATGCATGAACCACAGGGGCTTCCGGAGAGGTTGGGGGAGCTGCCGGGGCCTCTTGCACATCTTCCACCGTGATGGTCACTTGGAATTTCTTTTCCACTTTGGCTGCCATTTCGCGAATTTTCTTTTTGACCTCATCCAGTTTGATATTGGGAAGGATTCGGTTGTCCATGTAAAATATATCTTCTCCAGGAATGGTGTTGATGTTGGGAACATTGGATTCTTTTTTTGTGGGCTCAAAGGTGGAGATGGGGGGGTCGAAAAGGGAGTCTTGATCGGGATAGAGATCATACAGGTTGTTGAGTTCTGTCACCAGAAAAGATGCCGCTCTGAAACTGTTCACACCTTTCTCCGGAGTGGACCCATGGGCCTGCACGCCTATGGTTTTGAATTTGAGCCAGAGAATGCCCTTCTCTGCCACTTCGATCATCGTTCCATCCTTGTTGCCGGCATCGGGGACGATGATCAAGTCTTGTTTACGGAAAGGATTGGATTTTTGTAAAACGTAATCGATTCCTTTTTCACTCCCGGTCTCCTCATCGGCAACCAGAGCGATTCCGATATCGTACTCAGGGGTGATTCCCTCGGTATAAAAAGCTTTGAGTGCATACAGTGAAGCCACCATGTCCTGCTGGTTGTCTTCCACTCCGCGCCCGAAAATTTTTCCGTCCTCTACCCAGGCTTTATACGGATTGCCATTCCAGTGTTCCAGCTCTCCCGGGGGGACCACATCCATGTGTGTCATGATCCAGATGGTTTTAGCCGAGCTTTTCCCCTTGTAAATGGCCAGAATATTCGGTCTGTATCCGGTGGGAGCATCCATGTCCGGGGCTTTGATGACAGAGTTGTCGCTAAACCCGTTGACGTTGAGGAATTGGATCAGAATTTCGGCTTTCTTGACCTCTCCTTCCCCTCCGCTAGCTGGAGAAATGGCGGGAAAGGAGCAAAGTTTAATCTGCATATCGATCATTTCATCCCGGAAGGAATTGATCCTTTGGGCGATTTTATTCATCCGATCCATCGTGATCTCCTTTGTAAGGGAGATAATATCACCGCACTCGGGAAGAAGCAAGAACTAGTTCGGATCAATTCTTGACTTTGGATATTCCGTTTATGTAAAAATTGATTGCGTTCGGATGCATGGCATGTGTACGAACAAAAGGCACGCCCTGTATGAGACATTTGTTTATCGCCATTTTGAATACATTGGGTGTTTACCGGTTTGCCCATGCCTTTTACCAGATGGCCCGATATAGTTTTGATTTTCGATTAAGGAAAAAAAATCGGCATTGGATCAAACTCGGAGCACCCGATGGACTGCCGATTCCGCCACCTCGTCTCGTTAATCTTGTGGCAGGACACTTCGATGTGGCTGCATTCTACCAAAACGGCCGGTTGGGTGCGGAATGCATTCGTGCTATCCTGAAAAAAAACGGGATCGAAATGAACCGGCTTTTTTCCATCTTTGATTTTGGCTGCGGTTGTGGGCGCATCCTCAGGTTTTGGAATACGTTGCAGGGCCCGAAGATCCATGGTTCAGATTATAATCGAACTCTTGTCCGCTGGTGCCGAGATCATATTCCTTATGGGGATTTCAAGTCCAATAAGCCTCATCCTCCATTGGAATACCCAGATGAGGGGTTCGGTCTTATCTACGCGGTATCTGTTTTCACACACTTGGGCGAAGAATCTCAGATCCCGTGGATACGAGAACTGTGGAGGATCTGCCAGCCTGGGGGTTTTGTTCTCATCACGGTTCATGGGGAAAGTTACCTTCAACAACTGCCTGATGATGAGCGTCGGAGATTTGAAGCCGGAAAGCTGGCCGTGATCAGGGAAAAATATTCTGGCACCAACATCTGTGGTGTCTTCCACCCAGAATCCTATGTGCGAAATATCTTGGCCGAAGGTTTCACGGTGATCGACTTTTTGCCCCTCGGAGCGAAGGATGCCAATCAGGACATGTATCTTCTCCAGAGGCCCGCTCTGTCTTGACTTTTCTCGTTGATGGGCATACATTACCTCAAAATGCGAATCGGGTTTGATCTGCGGCCCTATCTAAGAGAGGAGACAGGTGTCGGGGTGTATTTCAAAAATCTCCTTTTTAGCTTGGCAAAAATCGACCAGATAGATGAATTTTTTTTATTCAGCTCATCGTGGAAGGACCGATTCGACATCCAAAAAGTCCCTTCATTCGCAAAGATGGATTTTTTAGATTTACGCTATCCTGTGAAGGTCATCAATTTCTTTTGGTCTAAGCTGGGATGGCCATCTCTGGATTTTTTCTTCAAAACCAAACTCGACTTGACCCACTCACCCACGCCTCTTCCTTTGCCAACCCACGGAAAAAAGATCATCACAGTGTACGATCTGTTTTTTTTGGAGTTTCCTGAATTGACGAATAACGAAGCCCGGCGCCATTTTACTCGAAGGATCGAAAATTCCGTTAAGAATGCCGATGGGATTGTGACCATTTCCCATTTTACAGAGAGCCAGCTTATCCAAAGGTTTCCTGTCGATCCAAAAAACATAAAAGTCATCTATCCTGGAATAGATTTGGAAAATTGGGGAAATGTCGAACAAAAGGACTTGGAGCGGATAAAAACGAATTTTGAACTTCCCTCCGAATTTTTGCTTTTTGTCGGGGCTTTCGAACCCCGCAAAAACCTGCCCAATTTGCTCTTGGCCCTGAAGATAGTCCATGAGCGCTATCGAAAAGTACCCCTTATCCTTGTCGGCCGCAAAGGACTGGATTCCGATAATGTCCAGAAAGAAATCCAGAAACTCGCCTTAGACTCCTGGGTGAAGTCGTTGGGATATATGAATGATAAAGAGCTGAAATATATCTATCGGCTGGCCTCAGCATTCGTGTTTCCTTCTCTTTGGGAAGGGTTCGGGATTCCTCTCTTAGAGGCCATGGCAACCGGGTTGCCGATCGTGGTATCAAGTACATCCGCGCTTCCCGAAATAGCTCAGGATGCAGCGGTGTATACTGATCCTTCTGATCCCGAAGACATAGCGACAAAAATCATCCATGTTTTGAAGGATCAAGATTTGAGGGATAAACTCATATCTGAAGGGGAAAAAAGGGTCAGGTTTTTCAGTTGGGATAAAGTTGCCGCTGAGGCCCTGGATTTTTATCAGTCTGTGGGGCAAGGATGAGAAAAAAAATCCTTTTTATTTCACACTCCTCGGAACTGTACGGGGCGGAAAAAGTGCTCTTGCAGACGATTGAAGGCCTCAACAAAAAGGATTTTCAACCTATCCTTGTTCTGCCACGCACGGGTCCCTTTCATCGAAAGGCAAAAAAGCTGGGCGTGGAGACTGTTTTGGTCCCGTTTAAATGGTGGCTTACGGAGAAGAATCGAGTATGGAAGCAACCATTTTCTTGGTTATGGAGCCTGACGTGTATCGTTCGGATCGCGCGCCTGATCCAACGGGAAGACATCGACCTTGTGTTCTCCAACTCAGCGGTCAACTTCTGCGGAGCCCTGGCCGCTCGATGGAGGGGAGTTCCTCACATCTGGAGCATCCATGAGATTCTCGGAGGCAAAAATGCCTCTTTGCGTTTCCTTTTTGGCAATCGTGCATTGGTTTCGCTCATATCGGTCTTATCCACGAAGATCATCGTGAATTCAGAAACCACAGGCCAGTCTTTTAAAGAAAAAGGTGCGGTTCATACCGTATTCAACGGATTTTTATGGAGCCCTCAAGACCGAGGTCTAGGGGAGCTCTATCGTCAGAAGTTCGGATTTACATCCCACGATTATATTTTGGGAATAGTCGGAAAAATATATCCCGAAAAGGGCCAAAAAAATGTTGTGGAATCCATCGATCTGATTGCAAAAACCCATCACGATGTGAGGCTTTTAGTGATGGGCGAAGTCAGAGACAATCGATATTTTAAACAGATCCAAAGATACATCTTGGAACGAAAATTGGAAAAACGAGTGATTTTCAAAGATTATATACCGGAGATCTTTGACGTTCTGGCCCTTCTAGATTTACTCGTTATCGCTTCATGTGTGGAGTCCTTCGGCCGGGTAGCCGTGGAAGCAATGTCTGTCAAAACGGCGGTTCTTGCCGTTCGAAAAGGCGCGATGGCAGAGGTCATCATCCCGGGCGAGAATGGATTTTTGGTCGATTCTTCCGATCCCGAAGTGATGGCAGAGGCCATCTTATCCATCCGTGATAATCCGGAGCAGGTCAGAAAGGTTGTGGAAAAAGGATATCACCTTGTTCGAGAAAAGTACTCTGTTGAAAATCAAATATTAAAAACAGAAGAGATCGTGTGGGAATGCCTCGTTTCAAAAGCCGGGGATGGATGAGGAGAATTTGTGTTGAAACATGAGAATCCGGATGTTTCGATCATCGTCGTGAACTATAACAACCGGACCTACCTTCTCCGCACGTTGGAGAGTCTTTTCCGGGATTCCAGGGTATCAAAATATGAGATGATTGTCGTGGACAACGCCTCGGATGATGATTCTGTCGAGGTTTTGCTGAGAGATTTCCCATCGGTAAAAACGATCGTGCTTCCGGAAAATTCTGGATATGCCAGGGCAAATAACCGAGGTGCGGAAAAGGCTTCGGGCAGCACCCTTCTTTTTCTGAATAATGACACCGATATTCCGGTTGGTGCCATCGGAAAACTTCTGGACATAAAAAATAATCACCCGGATTTCGGCATTGTCGCTCCCCTTGTTCACAATCCCGATGGCTCCCTCCAGCTTTCCTGGGGAAGGGACCTCCACCTCCACACAGAGTTTTTCCTCAAGTTTGTTTCCGAGAAATGGCACCGCTGGCGATATAAAAGAAAAAAAGGACGCATGAGTCGGGATGTGGAATGGGTGAGCGGAGCTTGCTTTATGATCGACCGAGGCCTATATCAACAGGTCGAAGGGTTCGATGAAAAGTTCTTCTTGTATGTAGAGGATGCTGATCTTGGAAAACGTGTCCGCCATCTCGGATTTAAGATTCATCTAACATCAGAAGTTCGGATCATCCACCACTTGGGACAATCTGTCGCCAAAATGCAAGGGAGGGCGTTGTTGGAAGCCAAAAGGAGCCAGCTTTATTATTATAGCAAACACAATGGCAGGTGCTCATTGGCGGTCTTGAAACGTTATCTGCTTCTCCGTTTCGGTTTAAAACGATGGCTAAGCCGGGATAATAAGACTAAGGATGTCTGTGCCCAGATTATGGACATGATCAGGGAGTTTCGAATTGAAGATCCTGCTTGATACGCGAAAAATCCAAGATTACGGGATTGGCATCTATATACAGAATCTATTCCAAGGCATTGCCGACCACAAAAACTTTGAATGCCGTGCCATTCATCTGAAAGGCACGGATTCGCTCGATCTGCCAAAGAATACCTTTGTCGAAGTGTCGTCCAAAAATTATGATTTTCTGGAGCACGTGGAGATCCCTCTCAAGATCAGAAAGTTGCGCGATTTTTATTATTTTTCTCCTCACTATATTTTTCCTCTTTTTATCTCGCAAAGGCTTCTCGTTACGGTCCACGACCTGATCCACTTCAAGTTTCCCCACCTTTTTAAGCCGGCCATTCGGGTCGAGGCGGGGAAATATTTCATGCGGCAGGTTCGAAATAAAGCTGCTGTCGTTTTTGCCGTTTCCCACACAACAAAAAATGACCTGCTAGAGATGTTTCGCTTTGATGAATCCCGGGTTAAGGTCATCTACAATGGAATTGCCAAGATATTTTATCAGCTGGAACCGCAGCCCTCTTTTTTTGATTTTCCCTATTTGTTGTACACCGGGAACCTGAAACCCCATAAAAATCTGCCTGTTCTCATCGAAGCTTTTTCCCTGATCAAAGACCGATTCCCGGATTTTCGGTTGGTCCTTGCAGGAGTCATTCCCGATCGTCCGTTCAGGCAAGCGCTGGCTCGATTGGGAATCACCAATAGAGTCGTGACGAAAGGGTATATGGCCCAACAGGATCTAATCCGGCTCATAGATGGAGCCGAATTTTTTGTTTTTCCCTCCTTGTATGAAGGATTCGGTTTTCCTCCCCTGGAAGCGATGGCACGGAAGAAAGCGGTTATCAGCAGCCCTGGGGGGAGTCTGAAGGAAATATTAGAAGACAACGTCCTGTATTTTTCCCCTGATTCCGCCGAGGAATTAGCCGAAAAGATAGCTCTTTTTATCGAAAACGAAAGGATAAAAACAGACTATGAAAAGAGGGGGTTCGCCCATAGTTCGAATTTTCGCTGGGACAAAACCCTTCAACAGTATATTTCCGTACTGATTGACAAATAAACATTCCCTTTTTTATAATCACCCCGATGGAGAATGCTAAGGTTGCCCTAGTGCACGATTGGCTTACAGGCCAACGCGGAGGAGAAAAAGTACTGGAGGTTTTTGCGGAGATCTTTCCGGATGCTCCGATTTATACCCTATTTCACTTCCCGGGAAGTCAAGTTGAAGAAATTGAACGACGAAACATTCACACCAGTTTCCTTCAGAAGATGCCGTTTTTGAGAAAACGATACCGCTGGTACCTCCACTTTTACCCCTTGGCTGTGGAATTGTTCGATCTCCAGGAGTATGATTTTATCATCTCCAGTTCTCACTGTGTGGCCAAGGGTGCTATTCCTCGACCGGATGCCCTGCATATCAGCTACATCCATTCACCTGTCAGGTATGCTTGGAATCAGTACTTTGCCTATTTCTCTCCTGATAAGCTGGGTTTTTTATCCCGTCGGATCATTCCTCCCATGATCCAGCGTTTGAGACAGTGGGATGTGACCAGCACGCCGAGGGTAGATCATTTCCTGGCGAATTCCAACGCAGTGGCCCAACGCATACACAGGTATTACCGGAGGGAGGCGGATGTCCTCCATCCTCCAGTGGATACGGAGTTTTTCCATCCCGACGACCAGAATGACGATTATTTTTTGCTCGTTTCTGCATTGGTTCCCTACAAAAGAATAGACCTGGCGATAGAGGCTTTCAACCACAACGGATTGAAGATAAAAATAGTGGGCGATGGTCCCGAGTGCAAGAAACTCAAAAAAGCGGCGAATAAAAACATTGAATTCCTCGGATTTTTGTCCTCTCATGATCTTCTTCAGGCCTACCAGGGAGCCAAGGCGCTTTTGATGCCCGGAGAAGAAGATTTCGGCATCAATTCTCTTGAAGCCCAGGCCTGTGGGATTCCTGTGATCGCTTACGGGAGAGGCGGGGCTCTCGAGACCGTAATCCACCAGGAAACCGGGCTCTTTTTTCTGGAATTGTCAGCCAAAAGCCTTCAAGATGCGCTTGACAAATTTGAAGGCATCGCTTTTAATAAATCGAGCATTAGAGCGAATGCTTTGGCTTTTTCTCGAGATATGTTCAAAAAGAAGACCTCGAAACTGTTTCGGAAGAGATGGGCTGAATTTCAGAGTGAGATATGATAAGAAGACAGCGTAGCGGTTTGATCGGCTGGTTCTTGCTGAGCGATTTTCTGGGAATTTTGATATCCTACTTTTATTCCTACGGGTTCCGGTTTTACATGTACATCATTCCTGTCAATCCGGAACGGGGGATCCCCCCGCTCAAATCTTATGTCTTTATTTTCCCCCTTTTTCTGGCCATTCATTTTGTGATCTTTTTTATCCAGGGATTCTACAGGACAAGGCTCAAACGAACCAAGATCGATGATTTTTTTCTGGTTACCTTGAACACAATTCTGACGATCCTGCTCATCCAGGCCATTTTGGCCTATTTGAATGCGTACAGTCAGGGAGCCGCCCCCCTTTTTCGTGTGACGTTCAAGCTGTCACATGGATTCCTTGCCGTGTATTTTATCGTGGTTGTGCTGATGATCTCCTTCCTCCGGAATCAGATCTTTTATTTCATGAAAAAACGGTATGCCAAAGGAATGAATTTAAAGAGTGTGCTGATTGTCGGTGCGGGCGATATGGGAAAATCGGTCGCAGAAAAGCTTTCACAATATAAAGATCTTGGATTTGTCGTGAAGGGATTTTTAGACGATTCTCGGGATGTGGGAGAGGAAGTGGAGGTCGATGGTGGTATCCCTGTTCTTGGCCCCTTGAGCGAGTTGGAATCGATCCTGGAGAGAGACGAGGTTTCAGACGTTTATGTAGCGCTGGATTTGAATAACTACAGCGAAATCCTCGAGACTCTTAAAGTGGTCAATAAATATGTCGTGAACGTTCGCCTGGTTCCGGATCTCTTTCAGCTTCTCACACTCAAAGCCCGGGTCGAAGATCTCGATGGTTTCCCTGTCATCAGTGTCGATGAACCTCCGTTGAGAGGCATGTTGCTTCTGGCGAAGAGATGGATGGATATAGTGGCATCGGCGTCGTTTTTGTTGCTGTTCTCGCCGTTCCTGCTCCTCATTGCCCTTTTGATAAAACTCACATCCAAGGGGCCTGTGCTGTATCATCAAGAAAGGATGGGATTGGACGGGAAAAAATTTGTCATGCATAAATTCCGAACCATGGTCTGTGATGCCGAATCTAAAACGGGCCCGGTCATGTGTGCTCCCGATGATCCCCGAATGATCAGAATAGGAAAATTTTTGCGGAAATTCAGCCTGGATGAAATACTCCAGCTTATCAATGTTCTAAAAGGGGAGATGAGCCTTGTAGGCCCTCGCCCCGAACGGCCCATTTTCGTGAAAGAATTTCGGGAAAAAATCCCCAAATATATGCTTCGGCATAAGGTGAAGTCCGGGGTTACCGGGTGGGCTCAGGTTCACGGTCTCAGGCAGGATACACCGATAGACAAAAGGCTCGATTATGATTTTTATTATATCCAAAACTGGTCTATGAGCCTGGACTTGAAAATCCTCTGGAAAACAATCCGCAAGGGATTCATCGATAAAAATCTTTGAAGGCCGATCAAAGATCTGATCGTCTGAACGAGCGACTTCCACTCAAACCATACCCAATGCCAGAAATGATGGTTAAAACAAATGTAAGGATGTACAACCAAATGAGAAATCCGGGAGCCCTGCCCAAAACATTCAACAGAAGCACACAAAAGATAACTCCCATCTGGCAGACGGTGCTGCCTTTTCCCAGTAAAGAGGGAGGGAATTTTGTATGTCCACGAAGCTTGTACATCAGGAATGCTGCGAATACGATGGCGACGTCGCGTCCTATGATGGTCGCTGTAAGCCAAAGTGGGATGGTATTGGGCTGGCTAACTGAGGGAAAACTCAGGATGATAATGGCCGCTGTCATCAGAAGCTTATCGGCAGCAGGATCGAGCAATCCACCGATTTTGGTCTTTTGATTCCAGATCCGTGCCGCCATTCCATCCAGAACGTCTGTTGTGCTGGCTAGCGCAAATATAACCAAAGCTTCTAAGATGTGGTTTTGGAGCATCACATAAAGAAAAAGTGGGATCAAACAGATCCGGAGCATGCTGAACAGATTGGGGATGGTCCAAAAGCGTTCTTTCGTTTGTTGTTTCATCTCTTTCGCCATCGTGGTTTCTCAAATACCATCTACCTGATCTGCCCCAAGATGATATCGAGGAGCTTGATCGATTCCGGACCGGATACGGGCATATCCGGCTTAAAAGTCTTATCCAGTGACAAGCTCATGATATCGTAAGATAGGATCAGGATAATCGGCTGATAATAATAATTATCGACCGATACATCTGAAATCTGTATGTTTTCAGGAGGGATCTGCTGCATGAATCTGAATCCTCTATCGACCAGGTAATTGACGAGTCGGAGTAGGATCTCGGCCATCTCTGCTCTGTTGATGATCTTTTTTGGGCGGAACGTATGATTGGGGTATATATCCAACAAACCGATAGAGGTCATTTGTAGGATGTAATCGTCGGCCCAAGAAGTTGCGATATCGATGATGATGGGTGGCTTCTTGTTGGTTTCCTCCACGACATCTTTGAACTTGACCGCCAATAGCGCTGCCACTTCCTCCTTCGAGACGGCTTCTGCAGAGATGATGGCATTATATTGGCTGGGCAGTTCGAAAATTCCCAAGCGGTTTTTCAAAATTTCGACTCTCTGCTGGTACTCCTGGTTTTCGGATTCCCCCATCAATAATTTTTCGTAAATCTCGAGACTCCGTTTGTTCTCATTGGCAAGAAATAAGACATCCCCGTATTTCCGGAGAATATCGATATTCTCTGGATCGTTTGTATTGGATGCCTCAAGATGGACAATGGCGTTGTCCACGTTATCTTCCTGCAAGAATATGTCGGCAAGAGCGAGATGGGCTTGTGTGGATTCGGGTGAGTAATACAGAGCCCGAAGGAATGACTCCTTGCTGCTTTCGTTATTTCCTGCATCAAGATAGGCTTTGCCTGTGTCTAAAGATTCCTGTGTTTTTTGTTTTTTTATGTTTTCGTATTGGGCCTTGACCCAGATATGATCGGGACTTGTTTTGATTATTTCCCGGAATTCCGCGAACGCGAGGTCATCACGACCTGTTTTGTGATAGATTTGTCCCAATCCCAGATGGACGATGTCCATATCCGGGGAATATCGATGAGCCGCTTTAAAAAAATCTTCTGCCAAAGCCATATCGTTCATCATGAAGTAGGCATATCCCATGCCGACATAGTAAAACGGGCTTTGTTCATCGAGCCTCATCAACGCTTTCCTTGCCTTGCTTCCCTTCCCCTCTTTAAGGCTCCTCCAAGCTTCTTCAATGACGATTCTTTCATCAAGTGATAGTCCGGTCACGATGGTTTGTGGCAAGTTGTCGATATAGAGGCTGGGAGGTGGAGGTTGGTATGTTGCGCAAGCCCCCAGCAGCAGTACAATCATAAAACACAAAGCGTATGTTTTTCTCACCACTTCGCTCCTCCTCTCTCGATAAAAGGTGTGTAATGCAGAACTAATTTTGGATCAGCCATAATTTTTATTTCAATGTTTTCGCGATTTTCTCTCTTTTTTAGCACAATCGACCATTTTGAAAAAGAGGAAATGATATTTTTTTTTGATTTAGGGAAACGCAAATAGTAAAATTTCATGTTTTGAAACAGAAAAAGGCGAAGTTTTTTACGCAGCTCTGGGATCCCATCCCCTGTTTTTGCAGAGAGATAGACAGAGGGATGCTGAGATTTCCTGTTTTTTTTCAAAAATTCTTCTTTGTTTGGAAAAAGATCGATTTTGTTGAAGATTTTTATGATAGGGATATCTTTAACGCCTAGATCGTCCAGAACTTTTTCCACTGCTTCGATTTGGGCATTGTAAAGGGGGGAGTTGGTATCGATGACATGAAGGATGCAATCGGACTCTATGATCTCTTCTAGAGTTGCTTTGAATGCTTCGATCAGCTCGACCGGTAATCTTTTTATGAAACCCACCGTGTCGGAGAGAAAACAATACAGTCCATCGGGAAGAGGGGCGCGGCGAAGAACGGGATCGAGGGTGGCGAAAAGTTGGGAGGATGTGAACATCTTTTCTCGAGAAAGAAGGTTAAAAAGGGTGGACTTTCCTGCATTGGTGTAACCCACAAGAGATACGGTTGGGATCGGGCTTGTTCGGCGACTTTTTCTTTGATGTGCGCGCCTTTCCTGGACACGGCGAATTTCTTTCTTTATCCGGGAAATGCGGTCTTGAATGCGTCTTCTGTCCTCTTCTAGTTTTTTCTCTCCCGGGCCTCGTGTGCCGATGCCTCCTCCCAATCGCGAAAGAGCCTTGCCACGTCCCAAAAGGCGGGGGAGCAGGTAATTCAGCTGAGCCAACTCGACCTGAAGCTTGCCTTCCTTGCTAAATGCGCGCTGGGCGAATATGTCCAGGATGAGTTGCGTTCTGTCGATGATCTTCCCGGTGATTTCGTTTTCCAGATTTTTCTGTTGAATCGAGGAAAGGCGATGGTCAAAAATGACGAGATCTGCCTGGGTTTCCTTTTTCAGGCGTGTGATTTCTTCGACCTTGCCTTCACCGATAAAGAATTTGGGGGATATATCCGGCCGGAATTGATGTACCTCATGGAGGATATCTGCCCCGGCTGTCTGGGCCAATCCTCTGAGCTCACCGATAGATTCTTCGGCTTCAGCCCGTTCTTTTTTATTCGTTGACACGTGCACAAGGATCGCTTTTTCCCTTTTCATTTTAAACAGGTCTTCACATACGCCACAATGGAGAGGAAGTCATCCGGTTTAAACCAACGGATACCCGCCATTTTTCGAAACCATGTCATCTGTCTTTTGGCATAATGGCGGGTTTCCTTTTTTGTCAGATCGATCGCCTCCTCCAGAGATAAGTCTCCACTCAAGTGATTCAAGACTTGCCTGTAGCCCAGAGCGCGAAAAGGCGGAGAAACCGGATCCACGCCCTCTCCTAAAATGCCTCTCGCTTCGTCCACGATGCCCCTTGCGAACATCCGATCCACTCGAGCTTCAATCTTTTTGTATAGTGCAGGCCTTTCTAATTTTAATCCAATTTTAAGGATAAAGAAATCCTCGACCATAGAACGTGTGTGTGCAAAGTGCTCTGAAATGGGTTTGTTCGTGGCTTGAAAAACCTCCAGAGCTCGTATGATCCGGATTTTGTCCCTTTCCCCGATTTTTTTTGCATAGACCGGATCCACCCGCAAAAGCGATTCTCTCAGAAATCCTAGTCCCTTATATTTTGCCTGCCGTTCAAGCCGATCGCGGATGGCAGGATCTTTTTTTTCTTCCGGGAAAAGACCTTCGAGTAGGGCCTTCAGGTAGAGCCCTGTTCCTCCGGCGATTATGGGTAGCTTTTGTTTTTTTCTGATCGTTTCGATAGCTTTACGGGCATGTTTGACGAATTCTGCCGCGGTGAATTGTGTGGTTGGGTCGACAATGTCGAGCAGGTGATGGGGGATGTTTTTTCTCTGGTCGGGGGATATTTTATCTGTTCCGATATCAAATCCCTTGTACACTTGCATCGAATCACAGTTGATGACTTCTCCGCCAAATTCTTGGGCAAGACGGATGGCAATGGCACTTTTTCCTACGGCAGTGGGGCCCAAGACTATGATAAGGTTTTTGGTTTCAGGTTCCAATTTTAACCAAGAAAAAAAGGATTATCAGAGTCACAAAAATCAGAAGGGCCAACACCTGTTTCCTCTTCAATTCAGCCACC
>Ga0114922_10002783_pt1 | contig 16308 bp, 12 predicted proteins | sample AartaG_FD_100975 | JGI IMG/M metagenome (GOLD analysis project Ga0114922, IMG submission 100975) | Deep subsurface microbial communities from Aarhus Bay to uncover new lineages of life (NeLLi) - Aarhus_00045 metaG | ecosystem: Environmental > Aquatic > Marine > Oceanic > Sediment | place...
CGGGTTCGGGCAGGCTGCAAAGGTCCGGGAAATACTATCGTCCGACGGCCGGTACGCTGTCGTTGACACCTTGATCGATGCCGCCGGGATTGAGCGGGCGGTCGTAGCGAGGATCAAGTTGTGAACGAGGATAGCGGCGGTCTTTACGTACGCGAGTTGCCGCCGGACGAGCGGCCGCGCGAACGGCTCAAGAAGCTCGGGGCGGAAGCGCTCACGACCTCGGAGCTTATCGCTATACTGTTCCGCACCGGCAGCAGGAAGAGCGGCGCGCAAGACGTCGCGCAGCGGTTGATGGCGCAGTTCGGCGACCTGGAACATCTCGCGCGGGCCAGCATCGAGGAACTGTGCAGCGTCGATGGGGTAGGGACCGTCAAGGCGCTCGAGATCAAGGCGGCTCTCGAGCTGGGCAAACGGCTTGCCGCGTACACCGGCGAGGAGAGACCGTCCGTTCGCTCACCGGAAGAGGCCAGCGCGCTGTTCATGAGCCAGTTCAAAGGCCTGGATAAAGAACATTTCCGCGCCGTCCTGCTCAACACTAAGAATCATGTCCTGAAAACGGTCGAGATATCGGTAGGCTCGCTCGATGCGAGCCTTGTGCACCCGCGCGAATGTTTCCGCCCAGCGGTGGCCGCGAGTGCCGCGTCGATCATCCTCATGCATAACCATCCCAGCGGCGATCCCGAACCGAGCGCGGACGATATCAACATCACCAAGCGGCTCAAGGAAACGGGTAAGGTCCTCGGTATCGAGGTACTCGACCATATCATCTTCGGCGCCGGCAAGTACGTCAGCTTGAAGGAGAAGGGCCTCCTGTAGGGGCGGTTCCCGAACCGCCCTGACAAGGTAGGCCGGGCATCCTGCCCGGCGCGGACCAGGTCAACATCGGCGGGCTGGAAGCCCGCCCTACAACCGGATTCCAGAGTTCTCAGCTCCTATTCTTCAGGCTCTTCGGAGGTTTCGGAGCGTGTCGTGGACGTTGTTGTTGACGTTGTTCCGCCTCTTCCACCACCCCGCATCCTGCCTCGCATACTACCCGTGCTACCCCCACTGCGGCCCCTGCTGCTCATGCCACCTCGCCCGGCTGCCGCTTTTCCCTCCGGTTCGGCGAGGGGCTGCCCGGAGAGCCTCTCATAAGCACGCGAGATGACCATAAGCACCTCCCCGATCCCTTCGGCATCGGTGTCTGAGAGTTCCGAATGCCTTCTCTTGAGACGCTCGATAGCCCTCCCTTCTCCCATGTCTTCCAGGAGCACTGCGGCAGTAAATACCCAGCCCAAATCGTCAGACCGCAGCTTGTCCAGCAAGAATTCGGTTGTCCGCCGGCTGGCGATTGTCTTCACCGCTTTCCATACCGCGGCGGAGTCGGCGTTTTCCCATAGGAACTTGCGGGATAGCTGCTCCCCGGGTGCCACGCGGGCAGTGAACTCTCTTCCGGTCGGCACGTTGTATCCGGTCTCGAGCAAGGTCGCACGCAACTTCGGAAGAAGGATCGGAAGAGCATCCTCGTCGCTGTTCGTGCCGATAATCGCCAACGCAACCTGTCGCACATAGGTATCAGGCGAACCGCACAGGTCGTGGAGCTGCTTCTTGATGTCAGCCCGCCCCATTACCTCTAGAGGTTGTCTGCCCAACTGACGAGGGTCGCGGCGTGTCCCAGAAGACACCGCGCCTAGGCGCCGCAGAAAGTCCGCGGTTTCTGACCTCCTGCGCGCCGTTACCAAGCTCTGGGCAAGGCCGGGGCTTGTCTCCAACATAGTCAACGCCGTCCTCACAAGGAATGCCTGGGTCTCAGCGTCGAAGCTCCCTAATCGGTTTCTCGCTCGTTCGAATAACGCGTCTATTTGTGTGCGGCTCATTCCGTCAAGCGCTTCGCCGCCCACCCTGTCCAGGTCGTCCGGCGATAAGGCAGCGATCGCATCGAGCACGATGAGGAACTCGTCAGCAAGCTGCTTCTCGGGCAGGGTTGCCCAGGCCTCTAAGGCACGGTTCAGACCTTTCTCCATTTTCGGCAGTGCCTCTTGGACGCGGAGCTCCGCCAGATTGCGCGCAGCAGCAGCTAACTCGCCTAGTTCAGAATCGGGACCATCTACCATGGACATAAGCAGATCGACCAGTCTCTTATCAGGGCGTTCGCGGTCGCACTCGATAGCCACCAGCGTACCTATTGCGCTCCACTTCTTCTCCGTATCCTCTTCCACAATCTTCAACAACTCATTTACAGCGCGTTGGTCCTTCATCTCCCCGAGTCGGCTGAAGCAAGCCCCGTAGATCTCACGCGTATTAGATCGCAGACCTCGAAGTAGCATTTGGAACCCCTCGTCTCCTAAATTAGCGAGTATGGCGATCTGGGCCTCACCTCGGTCTTCGTTCTTGTCCCTCGCCCGTTCGCCAACGGTCTGCATATCCGGCCAGTTGAAGTAACATTCAGCAAGAAGGAGGCGCGCTTCCGCATCTGTCGGGTTCTGGATGATGTAGGCTTCGAGATATTTGATCCCGTTTTCCCAATCCCCGATACGGGCGAATGTCTTGGCGTTCTCGAGACCGGCGGAGGCATCCATCGGTGCTGTGATGAGGCTTGTGCATAGTGTCAGAAGTACCAGTGCGTTCATGATCTCGTCCTCCTTTCGTTACGTAGGGGAGGGTCTTGTCGTAGACTCGCCGTGGAGAGTACCCTCCCGCGGGAGGCCACAAGGGCCTCCCCTACAGGATATTATTGGCGGGAGCCCATCCGCCATGGCGCACCTTCGGCAAGGAGCTCCCCTACATTTCTCACGGGATAAAACCCATGTCATCGACAGACAGGAATGTCTGTCCCACCATCCTACGGCCACAACCTGGTGGGGCAGGCATTCTTGCCTGCCATCGTGGGCAGGTCGCGAACCGCCCCTACAAACCGGGCGCGGCAAGCAGCGCCCCTACAGTGCCGTTGACTTCCTTTCTATTGTGTCGCGCACGACATCCGCTCGGTCGCGGGCGATGCGCGCTGTCCGCGTCCACGGATACCCCTCAGCAACTTCGCTGTACGCGACCACTACTTGTTCAACACCGTCAAGCTGCGCGTGAAGGTGGTCGGCTATCTTGAGCAGTGCGTACGCGCGTATCTCGTCCGGCGCGTCGGCCTCCGCCGCATCCTGCCAACGCGCCATGTCGCTGGCAGGTCGCGCCGCAAGACGCGTCTCCGTGGGCTCTCGCCGCGCTTTCCGAGCCTGCTCCAAACCGTACCATTTCACGAACGCGGAATCTGCCAGGCTGTTCTCCGGATACGCGCCGACGAGCCGCGCGTAAAGGTCCTGAGCCTCCTCAGGGTACTCCTGTTCAGCGCGCAGGTATAGCATAAGCGGTTCCCACCGATCATCGGCGGACTCCTCGAGCAGCGCAAGTCGCGCGCTAGTCTCTCTGGTCTTGCGATATTGTGCATCCGTGTCGGCCGCAGTCTCTGCCCATACGGAGTAACAGCGCTGCGCCATCTCGAGGTCCAGCGTATCCTGGTAACAGAGGTCGCCTGCCTGTATCGCAAGCTCCGCAAGGCGATTGTCAGTGATTCCCTGGCTTGCCATATCTTCCAACGTCATGGCAGCGCCCCACGTATCGCCCAGGGCTATCTGGCAGGTTGCGAGCAGGTAGCCATTCTCACGGTCGATGGTCCCATCCTCGCTCGTATGGCTCAGATTGGCGATCTCGCGCAACGCGCCGTCGTAGTAGCCGAGCTCGACTAAAACACGTGCGTGTTGCAGCCGCGCGTACGGGCCTATAAATGTGTCCTCACCGAGCTTCCCGGCCTCCTCAAAGTAAGAGGCGGCCGTGATTAAATCGTTCGCGGCCAGGGAATCCTCGCCGTCCCGGATAAGACGCAGTGGGTCCAGGTTCCCGCTTTCACCTAGCGATTCGCAGATCACGGACTCAACCGCTCGTATTCGCGGGTCAAACATGCCGCTGTCCGCAGCAAGCTTGAGCTCCTGGAGCGCTGTCAGAGCGTAGACTGCCTCCTCTTTCCCCAGGCCGGGCTCCGGTCGAATCTCGGCGATCTGCTGCCGCGACGGAACCGCTCGTCCGACTAAGATTCCAACAACCAACATACCCACAAGAGCGCCGGCAAACGCGAACCTGCGACGACCGACAGCCTCAGAAGTCTTGCGCAGTTCAGGTAGGGAGGCCAGAAACCGCCGCACTTCGTCGGGGCTGACGCCAGCAGGCTGCTCACCTGCAATGGACTTTCTGAGCGCCTCGTACTTCTCAATCCGTTCGCGGCACGGTTCACAGCCCTCGACGTGCTGCGCGACCGAGGGGCTCAACCCCATTTCGCCATCAATGAATGCAATGAGCACCTTTTCATCCGGACACTTCATGTTTCACAACCTCCTTTAGGTACTTCTCCGGAGCATGTTCGATTAGCAGTCGGCGCAGATGCCTGACCGCACGCGTTTTTCTCGACCCCACAGTTCCGATCCGGCACCTCGTAATCCGCGCGATATCCCTGTACGATACACCCTGAATTTCGCTCAGCACGAACGTCATCCGCTCATTTTCCGGCAGATTCCCGAGCGCTTCTTCCAGATCGCGGCGGAATTCAGCTCTCGCGCTGGCACCATCCGGCCTCGTCCGGCCATCGCTGACCGGCTCCGCAAACACTTCCGCCTCCGAAACGGTCCTCCGCAGGCGTGATCGACGGCGCTGATCTCGCCACACGTTTGCCGCGACGGTGAACATGAACGAGCTGTACTTCCCGGAGGGACGGTACCGCGCGGCGCTTTTCCAGATGCGCAGGAAGACCTCCTGAGTCAAATCCTCGACATGCTCCCGGGCGACACGCATGTGACGGAAAAAGGACATGACCTGCGGCTTGTGCCGCCTGTACAGCTCTCCCATGGCGTCTCTGTTGCCCTGTCCCGCCAGCAGCAGAAGTTGCTCGCTCTCAAGCGTCATGTGTCGCCCCGATCTGCCTTCCTCATTAATGTAGAACGCACCCGACGAGGTTTTCTTCCCAGGAAGATAGTACCGCTAAACCGCACGGTTCGGCAAGGTATTTTCGGGGCGGATTGAGCGGGCGAATCCGAAGGGTGGGGGACAGCGCCTTTTTCTCAGCAGCGGAGACGCCCCGTGCGTCGCGACTTAGTGCCGAGCACCATATGATTGTGCGTAGGCAGTGCGGCCCTCGCCACACGGGATGAATCTTGTGACACCGGAAAAGGACAGCTGCCACATGGAGAGTCTAATCATGGAGGTAGGGCGGGCGTCTCGCCCGCCGATGTTGGCTGGATTGCCGCCGGGCAAGATGCCCGGCCTACCTGTGGAGGTTGATGACGTTCCAAACGCCGACGGCAGACAAGGATGTCCGCCCCACCAACGCAAGGCATATGTAGGGGAGGGTCTTGTACCCTGGCGCGGCGCCGCGCTATTCTCCCGTAGTGAGGCTGTTGAATGCTTCACCGTTTAGCCCGCTTGGGCGGGCTCTTCTTTGCACCCCGCTTAAGCGGGGGTGGATAGAGCTGTGGGATATCTAGACAGCGCGCTTCAGCGTGGCTTTCGGTGATGCTTCAGCGGTCGTGGCGGGCGGGTCTGAGACCCGCCCCTACCTAAACAGCCGGCAGACCTGAATGTCTGCCCCACTATGCTACTCGGGCGTCTCTACCCTTTGTGGGCTACGACCACCAACCGTTCCGCGTCATGATCGTAGGGTGCGCCGCTGAAATCGCCGTAAACGTCCACGGCGGCAAAACCGCATTCAGTCAGGAGCGAGGTGATTTCAGCCGCCGAATACAGTCGGTGGGTGACATGGAACTCTTTGCGAGAACCGCCGTCAAGCACGGTCCACCGGTTGTCCATCCAAGTGCCGTCTTTACCAAGCTTCCGTTCTTCCAGAAGGACCGTTCCGTCAACTTCGTGCCAGTCGCGTTCCTGGAACCCTGCCGCCACCATCTCTTTGCCCACCATATCAATCACGAATGCGCCGTTGTCTCGAAGCGAGCGGTGGGCGTTTGTCAGGACACGTCGGTCGTCTTCTGCATTCTCGAAATATCCGAAGGAGGTGTAGAGGTTTATCGCACCGTCGAAGGCGTCCGGTCTGCAGAACGTTCTCATGTCCTCCTGCACGAACTCGATGGTCAGTTGTTCAGCTTCGGCTCTCTTGCGCGCTTCGTCCAGGTACGCAGCCGTCCTGTCAACACCGGTAACCTGCAGCCCACGGCGCGCCAGTTCGAGCGAGTGCCTCCCCGGCCCACAGCACAGGTCCAGTACCTTCGCGCCGGATCCCGCACCCAGTAGGATCAGCGCCTGCTCGATCTGGGCCGGAGCCTCGTTCCAGTGACGCTCGCTGAACAAGAACGGACGCATCACTTCCCAGAAAGCGTCTTGCTCGTACCAGGGATTCTCCTCGGGCATCTCATTGTACCGCTGACTTTGGCGAGCACCTGAATAAAAAAATGGTGGGCGCTACTGGGCTCGAACCAGTGACTTCCAGCTTGTCGAGCTGGCACTCTAACCAACTGAGCTAAGCGCCCACTTCTCGGCGCGTATATGGTATCAAATCAGGTTCCTCATGTCAAGTGGGGCAGACATTTCTGTCTGCCACGTAGGGGCGGATCTAAGACCCGCCCGCGGCCGACTCTCCACGGCCAGCGTTCCGGAAGGCGTGCCCTCCCACATTTGACAAATCCGGCCTCCAAGGCTAAACTCACCCTACGTTTGGCAACCGTCGGTGCACTCCTTCTTCAGGAAGATTTCAGGTGGACAAAGGAAGTACAGCGGAAGGCCGCAAGGCCAGTTTCCTAAAATATCTACTGCCATATCGCCGCAGGCTGCTCACGGGAGCGGTCTGTCTGGTATTGAGGAACCTCATAGGGCTGATACCCCCGTGGCTGCTCAAGATCTGCATTGACTCGATCAGACAGGATAGAGCATCTTCGCTCTACCTCGCTGGATTTGCCGGTCTGATGCTCGCGGCGATACTGGTTGCTTCCGTGTTCCGATACGGAATGCGGATGACCATGATCACGGCTTCGCGCGATATGGAATACGATCTGCGTAACGACCTTTTCCGGCATCTGGAGACGCTGCCCGCCTCGTTTTTCCACAAGATGAAGACGGGAGATATAATGGCGCGAAGCAACAACGACCTGAACTACGTACGTAACTTCCTGGGCCCGGGCATAATGCACGTTTCCGGCGCTATAGGTGTCCCGTTCATTGCGATTCTGCTGTTCGTGATCGACCCGAAACTCGCGTCTCTCTGTCTGATACCCATTCCGGTTATTTCCGTCATGGTCTACCTGCTGAGACGGTCCGTTCGCACGCGCGCGGAACGGAGTCAGGAGCAATACTCCGAGATGAGCGCTATCGCACAGGAGAACTTCAGCGGCGTGCGTGTCGTTAAGGCTTACGCCAGCGAGGATCGTGAGGTAGAGGCTTTTGAAGACGCCTGCAAGGAATACCTGCGCCGCAACATGTCGCTGGCGAGAGTCGAGGGGCTGTTTGGCCCGCTGCTCGGCCTACTGGTCGGCACTATGGTTGCCATCATAATCGGGGTGGGCGGCCACGGCGTAATTGCCGAGAGAATGACGGTGGGGGAACTTACTGCGTTTCTGACCTACACGATGATGATGGTGTGGCCGACCATGGCCGTCGGATGGGTGGTCAACATGCACCAGAGCGCTTCAGCGGCACTCGGCCGAATAAACGAGATTTTCGTGGCTGAACCGGAAATCGCAGATCCAGAGGAAGCTGCACCGGTAAGCCATATCGAAGGCGCGATCGAGTTCAGGAACGTATCTTTTCAATACGACGGTAACGACGAGCCGGTGCTCAAGGATATCTCGGTGGAGATACCCAGCGGTTCAACAGTAGCCATCGTGGGCAGGACCGGTTCAGGTAAGAGTACGCTCGTACACCTTCTGCCAAGACTGTTCGACCCGACAGAAGGTGTTGTGCTTATAGACGGGTGCGACATCAGACAGATGCCGCTGAAAGTGCTGAGGCAGAGCATCGGGTTCGTTCCGCAGGAGACGTTCCTGTTCTCGGATACCGTCCGCTCGAACATATCTTACGGGGTTGACGAAGCCCCGGAGAGCGATATCGTAAACGCGGCCCGTGTATCGCACATTCTGGAGGACTTTGAGCAGCTTCCTGACGGCATCGACACATTACTTGGTGAGCGCGGGGTGAATCTTTCCGGCGGGCAAAAACAGCGCATTACTATAGGTCGCGCCGTCATGACGAAGCCCAGGATACTCGTGCTCGACGATGCGATGTCCAGCGTGGATACGGGCACCGAAGAGAGAATACTCCAAGACCTGCTGCATGCCACGGAGAACAATACCAGGATCATCATATCGCATCGCATCTCGACAGTTAAGGATGCCGATATCATACTGGTGCTCGATGACGGAAGAATAGTGGAAAAGGGGAAGCACGCTGAGCTGCTCGCTCAGGACGGTCTTTACGCCGTCCTGTACAGGAGCCAATTGCTGGAAGAAGAGATCCAGGACGAATGAAGCGTTTGCACGAGTACGAGATAGCAGACAAGCAGCTCGACACAAGGCTCATGAAGCGCCTGCTCGATTACGTTGCTCCTTACAGCGCTGCTGCTGTCGTCTGCGTGTTCATCCTGCTCCTTGCCGTGGCTGTGGGACTCGTGAGACCGTATCTGATAAAGGTGGCGGTAGACTCCGGCATGACGCGGGGGGATGCCAACAAGCTGAACCTTGTGACGATGCTCCTTTTTGGCTCGGTCATGGTGGAGTTCTTGCTGCGCTGCGTCGAAAGGTACCTGACACGATGGATAGGGCAAAGAGTCGCGTACGACCTGCGCGTATCTCTCTTCTCGCACCTTCAGAAGTTGTCGCTGTCGTTCTTCGACAAGAACCCCGTGGGCAGGCTCGTCAGCCGCACGACAAACGATGTCGAGGTAATCAATGAGACCATTTCTGCAGGTGTGGCGACGGTTGTCGGCGATGTTTTCATGATAGGAGGCATCCTTGTCGCAATCTTCGTGCTTGACTGGAAGTTGGCCCTTGTTTCTGTCGCGGTGATACCGCTGCTCGTTTGCGCGACGGCCGTTTTCCGAAGCAAGGTCAGGGAATCGTTCCGCCAGATACGGCGATATCTCGCGCGCATATACGCCTACCTGAACGAGCAGTTGACGGGAATATCGGTCGTGCAGCTGTTCTGCAGGGAGAAACAGAGCGCTGAACGATTTGACGAGCTGAACGGTGAGTATCGCAACGAGTACCGCCGCACGATATTCTACCACGCACTGTTCTTCCCGGTAGTTGAGCTACTCCAGTGGCTGTCGATTGGCCTCGTACTATGGTATGGAGGCACAAAAGTCATCGGCAAGGGGATAGAGATCGGCGTGCTCATAGCATTCATTCAGTACGGGCAGAGGCTGTACATGCCGATAAGAGACCTGATGGAGAAGTATACCGTGCTGCAGGCGGCAATGGCGTCGTCCGAGAGAATATTCGGGCTGCTGGACACGCCCGTCGAGGTACCGGAACCTCCCACCCCTTGCGCACCGGAGCATGTTCACGGCAAGGTCGAGTTCAAGAACGTGTGGTTCGCATACAACGAACACGAGTACGTGCTGCGCGACGTGAGCTTCACGGTTGAGCCGGGCGAACGTCTTGCAATAGTCGGCGCGACGGGTATGGGCAAGACCTCAATCATAAACCTGCTCAGCCGCTTCTACGACGTGCAGCGAGGCTCAGTGTTGGTGGACGGCATGGACGTGCGCGACTATGACAAACGACGGCTTAGAAGGCATATCGCCGTTGTCCCCCAGGACGTGTTCCTCTTCTCAGGCTCGGTTCGCGATAACATCACCTTGCGGAACGCAGCGATCGCACCGGAAGCTGCGCGAACGGCCGCGCAACACGCCAACGCCTCGCACTTCATCGCGAAGCTGCCAGGCGGCTTCGACGAGGAGATCGGCGAGCGCGGGCATAGACTCTCGGTGGGGCAGAAACAGTTGCTGGCTCTTTCTCGGGCGCTCGCGCATGCGCCGCGCATACTTGTCCTCGACGAGGCAACGTCCAGCGTGGATACCGAGACCGAAAGACTGCTTCAGGACGCAACACAGAGGCTTATGGTCGGACGGACGTCTATCGTTATCGCGCACAGGCTGTCCACAATACTCAACTCGGACAAGATCATTGTCATCCACAAGGGAAAAGTGCGCGAGTGCGGTACTCACGACGAACTTGTCGCACAGCGAGGAATCTACTTCAAGCTGTATCAGCTTCAGTTCAAAGATCAGGTTACGCAAACAGATTGAGGATTGCGAGTATCTGCGGTGCGACTCTTGTCCCAGCGCGCATCTCAGCGTGTGAGAGCCGGCTCCGCAGCTTCGAGACATTGTCGGACATAGATCTCTATACCGCTGAGATCAAGGATCCTGTCTCCGCGCATGAGCCTGACCTTCGGCCTGATGGGATCGGCGGGATTCGGCTCCTGCACTATAGCCGGTTCGCCGTTGCTCAGAACAACGGCACAACCCTGCGGAAAGACCCCTGTCGATTTGACAAACACTTTCGTCAACAGCGGGTCGAAATCCTTGCCGCTTCCCGAAAGGATGATGCGGGCGGCAGCGTCTGGCATTATCGTTCCTCGGTAGCTCCGGTCGGATGTTAGAGCGTCGTACACGTCGCTCAGACCCACAATCCTGCTGAAGAAATGAAGCTCCCTCTCGGGATATATCTTTGGGTATCCAGATAGGTCGTAGCGGGCGTGATGCTCGAAGGCTACCGTGACGGCAATGCCGTTGCGGTCGGCATGCTCAAGCAGCAATCGCGCTCCTTCCACGGGATGACTACGCATCAGTTTCCAGTCATCATCCGAGAGCTTGCCCGGCTTGTTCAGTACGTCCGCGGGCACCACAACCTTGCCGACATCATGCAGAAGGGCCGCAACACCGAGGCTGTTCAACTGGTCCATAGTCAGACCAACATCTATCCCAACCAGCAGAGACAGTATCGCAACGTTAACTGCGTGATTGAACGTGTAGTTGTCGTAATCCTTGATATCGGCCAGATGCCTGTAAACGGCCCTATCGGCAAGTAATCCACGAACCATCGCGTTTACAGCAATCTCGACATTCTCTCCGGCTACAGGTCTTCCCGCCAATAAGTTCTGGAAGGTTTCGTAGACCGTCTCGACCGCAGAATCGTAATCGTTCTGCGCAACCTGCTCTTCCTTTGTGAGAGGCTCCCCCTTTGGATTAAGCTTCGTTAACGGCAACGACGTGCTGACCTCGATATGTTCAACGCCTCTTTCGGCTAACGCCTGTTGGAATATCCTCTGGCGACCTGCCGCTCCTTCGGCTTTGGACTCGTTCAGGACTTCTATGAACGTCGTGACCTCTTCAACGGTAACGCCGTCGCCAAACCGCAATGTATCTATGAGTTTGTCGGTGCACGTCTCCACAAAGTCGCTATGGATCATCGTCACACGAGGTAACGGAATCTCTTCAAGAAAGACCTCTTTCTGGGCAATATTGAAGGAGGCGTTTGGGCGTCCCTCTGTAATTGCCCGCAATTCGCCGACAAGGCTGGCGACAACCTCGCGCACGGCCGGATGATGAGAAGGGTACATTCTGGCTTCTTTGCGGGCGACCCCGATCAACCGGATAACCTCTTCCGCCGCTTGCTTGAGTTGTTCTCTATCTACTATAGCCATGGGAATACCTCAAACACCTTCTTCACGAAGCGCCTGTGAAGCACATGCTGCAATTCGTCTTCCCGAACCGAAAAGCGTAGCGATACGTCTGCGCGCGATCCGTCGCAAGAAGCTTCTCGCTTCAGCGCCGTCGTCGCGCGCTATGGCTCGAACCGCCGTCAGGGTGACCTCCAGATCAGTTTGCCGGAACCTCGGCGATTCGACAATCCGAATAAGCCCCTCCAGAGGAGCCACGTCCCCAAGCATCGTCAACCATCTTGCGGCGCACAGTGCAACGCCACTGTCGCCGTCGTCCAAACCGGTTGCCAAACAACGGGCGGAGCCTTCGCCGCCTATCTTTCCCAGAGCGTTCAGCGCCTCTCTCCGGACGCGCGGCTCTTCGTGGGCCAGCGCCCTTGCCAAAGCTTCCACAGCGTTCTCGCCGCCTATTTCACCGAGAATTGACACAGCGTTCCGTGCGACAAACCAGCGCTCGTCCAGAACGCGTGAGCTCAATGACGCGACAGCCGCGCTTCCAAGCGCGATGAGCAAACCGCGGATTGCGAGCCTCAGTTGTCTGGCCTTCTCCTCTTCGAGTCTGCGTAACAGTTCACGGTGCGCATGCTCCGGCACCGCCTGAAAATATTTCAGGATTAGCGCGTATTCCGGAGAGCTTCTTTCATACTGAAGCGCCATCTCGGCCAGCGAAGTAATCGTCTCCTGCCCAACAGCCTGCTCCAAGAACCTCCCGCACGTCTCGCGCTCTTCAGAGGTCCTTTCCTCGGATCGCCCCTCGGCCGCGTAACCCCTGAGAATCTTGAGCGCGAAATCTAACCTTCCCTCCCGCAACGTTTCCTTTCTCAGGGTTTCCAGCATGTCAAGAAGATTGAGAAGACGCCCTGCGTCCTCCTCAAGATGCAGAAGGTTGATCATCGCAGGAATGTTCTCGATCCTATGCGAGACGCCGGCCGATTTCATGGCTTGCTCGATCTGCGATGCTTCTTCACGCGTGAGTTCCAGGCACCGCGCAGAAGCCATCGGAACCTTCGCTTCTTCGTTCAAGGCAGAGACGAAACCGTCTGGTGCGCTCTTGAGCTCCGCTGCGCTGCTGAGAGCGTCAAAGAGGCGCATGTACACCTCAGATCGCGCACCATTTGCGGTAGCTTTCTCCCTAACCGCTTCCAGGATGGACTCTCGCCTTGGCAGCGAGAGGTCCAAATTGCGAAAGCCGCTCGAGATAGCTCGCAGTGCCCCGTCGTGCAGCGGCACGCGCGTTGTCAGCAGTTGCACGATCTCCTCGTCGTTGAGCGAACGGATCAACGCGCGCTCAGGGCTATCGCTTGTTACGCGAGGCAGCATTTTCTCGAAGACGAGCTTCATTCGCAGAGGGTCTGCGACATCAGACAGCAGTTCCGCCGCCTTTCGATAAAGTTGCTTCTGCTCGACAAGCGGTGCACCGCCTACGGCGTCGGCAATGTCGTGGAGCACTCTGGCGGCCACCTCGGCCGCGACATCGCTCTCAGCAGTCCCTTGGCGGGCACGCGCCAATCTTCCGAAAGCCTTCTTTATTCGAACCGGGTTCTCCAGAAGTTTGTCCAGCTGACTGGGCTGCAGCGTTCCCGGCAGGATTAGCAGGCAGAGATCCTCCACGATCGTCGCGTTCTCCCGTCCAGAGTCGTCCTGTTCGGTAATGCGCTGGAACGCCAACTCCATCTCTTCCACGAGAGCGGATTCGTCAACAACTTCCAGATCGGATATTCGGTCCAGTTCGATACCCTTCATTCTCTGCGCGCTCGAGCCGCTCAGCGCTGCCATGAACAATGCAGGATCGCCCTGAGCCTCCCGGAGGAGTCCCAAGAACTCCTCAAACTCGGCCGCGCCGGCCTCGCCCGTGAAACTCATGCGGCGGACGCCAAGGACAAACAGTTCTGCAGCAAACCTGCGTTCGGGAGATTCCGACCGGAAGAGGGGGCGGCCGCCTACGTAGAACTGGTCTCTGCTGATCACAAGACTCACGGCACCATAGTCCGCTACAGTCTCTGATTGGACCTCCTCACACTTCTGCATCGCGGTTCGCACGGCTGGGTTGCCATTCGGGTAAAAACCCAAATCTTTCCTCGCTTTGACCAGCTTGCCTATGAACTCTCGCACGCTGGAGTCTTTTGGATCCGGGGCAACTTGAGGCGCTGACTCGGCGGGATCGTGTACCGCTGCTTCTCCATGAATAAGGGCTTGCTGCACTGGCTCGCTCATATCATTCGACCCTGAAACGTAAGACCGCGCCTCCAGCGTCAGGAGGCACAACAAGACTGTCGCAAGCCCTGCAGATGCAGTATATGCAACTGCCGGGCAAAGAATGCCCAAGACTGGCCGGACAACCGGGTCTTTTGTAACCTCCTTACCGCACGTAAGTCGTGTGTTTCCTATTAATTATAGCAGCCCCGGTGCCCAGAAATCAAACGCCAGAGCGCAGTTTCAGCCCGCAACAGCTAGCTGAACACAAGTTGGCGCCATACTTGGTATGATCGTCTGGTAAGAACCCTCTCATGAAGACCGTCCTTGCATTCTGGGATTTGCACGGCTAATATAGACTAGAAAGGTGGATCGGGCGGGAAAAAGGAGCGATTTGCAGGATGGGGCAGTCATTTCTCCGCAGGACAGTTGACAGGACCTTGGGGTCCGCTCGTAAAGCTTTTTCGCATGCACCTCTGCGGCTCAAGATCCTGCTGGCTTTGTTGGCTGTCGCAATTGCGGGCGCCGCGGTGTGGACTATTCGGACATGGCGCTTTCAGAGACAGCTCGTGAGCGTCATGGAGGAGATCGTAGCGGATTTCAATGCGCAATCCCCTCTACCTTCCGATGAGGAGCCATCTGCCAACACAACCCACAAGATCGTATGCAGCAGCAAGTACCTGGTTCTCGGTCCCGTTACCGCAAAGATAATGCTGTTCATAACGCCCAAGTGCTACACGGACCATGCGGGCGCCGAAGCGCGTCTCGCCTGCCTGATCTGTTCGGGTCGCGCAACGCGTCAGCTCGACTACATCTATCTGCGTGGCAAGGACGGTTGGGAGTTCCAGGACAGCTACATGTGGCGACCCGGGGAGCTGTGATGATTGCCTTCGCATTGAACGCTTACTTGTGATACAATTGCGCTGCGGAAGGAGGCGTGGGCTGCTTTGCTGATCTGTATTTGGGATTGCTGATGACTGAAAACAACAAGATAATCGGTTGCGACGAGTGCGGGCGCGCGGTCCTTGCAACCGCGGGGTTGGACCTGTGCCCTGAATGCTTCGAGGCGCAAGTCGAGGCGTACGAGCGTATAGAGAAAGTGCTCGCGGTAACGCCCGACGTCTCCCCATCCGAACTGTCCACCCGAGCTCAAGTCAAGCGGTCCGTGATCAGAAGGCTTGCCAGAAAAGGGCGCATCAAACTTCGGCAATCTGACGAAGCGCCACGCTGTCAGAGATGCGATAAACCGATGGAGGAGGTAGGTCACTTCTGCGCTATGTGCCGTGTGGAACTGATGTTTCTGGCGAAAGACGCCGCCTCCGAGCTTCAAGACAAAGCCCGTGAGGAAGCCGACATGAGGTCTAAGGCCTACGGAGTTATGAAAGCGCTCACCAAGAAGAGGTCCCTCTTCCGGTCGACGGATTTCGGCACTAAAGGCAAGTACTCTCCCTGAAAGCCCCTCTCGGCCACGATCTCTGCAGTCGGACTCTGAACGCAGTTGACTACTGACCGTTGAGCGCCAGCAGCCGCAGCATCACCTGCTGGACCCTCTCACTTGTCGCGGATAGATTCCGTTTGAACTCGAGCGGGGTGAGGAAGCCCGCGCTGTCGGACACAGCTCTCAGCACCACAAACGGTACGCTATTCCTCTCGCATACCGCGCCCACGGCGGCCCCTTCCATATCGACGCACTCGGCGCCGTATTTTCTGCGGAGCTTTGTCCTCTCCTTGCGGGTCAGAACCGGTTTATCGCCGGTAACGATAGTCCCGAGCACACAAGAGCCTTCCCCCAACGCTTCGGTGCATGCGGTATGCGCCAACCTGACAAGATTCTCACCGGCACCGACTCGGCTTTCATTGAATCTCGCGCTGATCTTGCCCAGAATCGCCGTCTTCGTGTCAGCAATGTAGTCGTGTTGGAAGAGCTCCTGCGATATGACAACGTCGCCCACCTTAAGCTCCGGGTTCAGACATCCCGCCACCCCGCAAAAGATAATTGATTCGACGTGGAAGAGATCGACGAGACTCTGAGCGCAGGATGCCGCACGCACTTTTCCCACACCGCCCGCGACGGCGACAACCTCCGCACCGGCGATTCTGCCTACAACATAATCGAGGCCGGCGCGACACTGGATCGCGGCGTCCGCCATCTGCTCGCGAATCAGCTCTATCTCTTTCTCAAGCGCGCTTTGTATCCCTATCATCTTACGGTAGTCGTCCTTCATGTCCAGGAAGCTATCACCGTGGAACCGGTCTCAGGATACCAGTTACGCCTGCAATAGGCAAGCCGCGCAGCATGCCTGGGGACTGTCAAGACTCTTTAGAAATGTCCTCTATGTTAACGCATTAGAAATGTCCTCCTCGAGCTGTACCCACTGGCAGGGGGGGATTCCTGTAGGTTGGCCCCCATGGGGGCCAGATTTGTCAATA
>Ga0114922_10002784_pt1 | contig 16306 bp, 20 predicted proteins | sample AartaG_FD_100975 | JGI IMG/M metagenome (GOLD analysis project Ga0114922, IMG submission 100975) | Deep subsurface microbial communities from Aarhus Bay to uncover new lineages of life (NeLLi) - Aarhus_00045 metaG | ecosystem: Environmental > Aquatic > Marine > Oceanic > Sediment | place...
TAGTCCAGTTGATAATAGCATTATCTATTGAGTCGGCGACAAACCTTAATGTTCCCGTAGCATCCGTGTTAATATCCCCGAAATCTTGGCTGTGAACAAAATTAGATGTGTCTATCACATCATTTTTTATCACTGCTGTTATGTCGTCCGGCCCGCCTGCCCCGCCATCAGTCAAAGTCCAGTTCAAATCACCACCGTCTGCAATGTTGGCCGTAGTATCTACAGCACCAGCATTTACGGTTACATTATCGCCTGCCCCTGCTCCTGCCGCTGTAGTCTGGTAGGTGTCATCGGGAAAGTATATTCCTGTGCTTGTCCCTGAGAGGGTTAAATCGCTCGTTATAATCACATCCCCCTCTACATCAAGTTTGGCGTCGGGGGTAGTGTCGCCTATGCCGACGTTGCCGGTATCCTCAATAGTCAAAAGTTCATCGCCACCAGTCCCAGCTGCCACTGTTCCATTAAAACGAAAAGCCAATCTCATTGCTTGGTTTACTGTTGTGGAAGCTATTGCTCGTATATTAGTATATTCAAATACATCATCTGCACCAGTCCACATAGAATTTTGAAAAACTAACGGATAAGCATCTTTTTGAGTAGCCGTTGAAGCCGCATCTCCCGTCCTGTCACAATTTAATGAAGAACTAAAAAATGTGCTTGCACTTGTAAAAAATATATTTTCTCCTGGAGCATTAAAATCCAATCTGCCATCAGAATGAAAAACATTCCAAGCCTGCGGCAGATGTATTTCTAAATTAGAACCAAACTGGTATCCAATTTTTTCACCAAGTGCAAATACCTCTGTTCCGTTATCTACTATACTTAACCATCTTGAACCTACATCGTCTAAAGTATTGCTCGTCTCTAATGTGTAAGCGATAGCAGAAGCACCATCAGTAACATCGGGGTCAAATAGAGCTTTACCTAAAATATCCAAATCTGATGTTGGCCCCGTCGTCCCAATCCCCACTCTATTATTTGTTGTATCTATAACTAAAGTATCGTCAGCACTGTCAACTTTCACTAATCCCCCAGAATAGTCGTCTATGTTGTTGGTGTAGAGGGTGGAGGTTGTAGAGGCGAGGGTGAGGTCAGAGGAGATAGTTGCCGTGCCACCTACGGTAAGGTTGCCGGAAATGCCGGTATCGCCTGCGATGTAGAGTTTGTCGCCTGCGGGAGGGGGGTTGATTATGCCTACATTTTCCTTTATGGTTATGGTATCACCAGTAGGGGTGGATAGTTCAGAACCAACACGGCGGTGCAAAAGGGGGTGTTGTCCCTCGTGGTTTATACGGATTTGACCACTTTGGGCAAAACAAATCCCTTGACAAAATATAAATAAAAATGTTATAATGATAGATACCAAAGAGAGGGCGAATTTTTTATGTCTATAACTGGCGGTGATTGGAGCTGGGGAAAATAATCGTTTTCTCTTTGGTGCTCTGAAAACCGCCTTAATTTTGAGGATATTATGAAAAAACATCAAGGACATTTTCAAAAAGGACATAAACAACTTCCAGAATGCAAAAAAGGGTGGTTTAAAAAAGGACATAAATTTGGTATTAAAACAAGGTTTAAAAAAGGTCATAAAGCAACTTATTGGAAAGGAGGCCAATATAAAAGTTCTACTGGCTATATCTTTGTTCTCAAACCTACGCATCCATTTTGTGATAGACAAGGATATGTCAAACGAGCCAACCTTGTGATGGAGAAAAAGATAGGCAGGTTTCTTAAAAAAGGAGAAATAGTCCATCATAAAGGGATGCACTTTCCTATAAATAGCATTGAAAATAAAGGAGATGATAGCCCTGAAAATTTGCAGTTGTTTAAAAGTAGAGGTAAACATACAAGTTTTCATATGTTAAAAAGGAGATAAAAAATGAATACCTTAATCATTACATAAAAATACTTAATATCCGCCACCGCCACCTTCAAATCCACCTCCACCACCACCTTCAAATCCACCGAATAAAGGTCTTAAAAGTCTCCTTCCTGCTTCATATCCTCCACCTATCAACAATGCTCTTCCAGCCCACCTTTTAGCAATTTGCCTTCTGCTAAATTTCATCGCATCTGTCATAACTTGTCGTGCCTGTGGCCATAATTTTGAAAATTGCTCGAATGCTACTTGTTTTGCTCTTTCGGCCCCAGGTTTGAATAATGAAGCTAAACCACCAGATTTTGGATCACCCCATTTATCCCAAATTACATCTCCAACTTTTCCTCTCAATTTCATAAAATCAGCATAGCGTTTATTAAGTGCAACTAACTCTGGATTGCCTTCTGCCATTACATCACGCACTCTGCCAAGATTATATTTTAAATTGCCCTGGAATATGTCTGCTTGTTGTCTTCCACTCAATACATTTTTAGGCAATGCCTTTTGGATAATATTTTTTATCACTTTCATATTATTCATAGTCGGGGCAATTGAACCATCAGGCATTTTTCGAATGAGGTTACTTTTGTTGATTTTGCCGGATATAACTGAAGGCAAATCATCGGCAATACCCTGCACTCTTGAAATATTAACAGTTCTATTTCCTATCGCATTATAAACATCATCATACTGTTGTGATATTCCTGTATATAAATCATCCATTCCTCCACTTGCCACTTTTGCCCTACTTATGAGATAATCTTTTCCCATAACTTTTGGCATTTTGCTTGTAACAAATTGCCCAGCTTTTCTTGTTGACTCAATAAGTTTGCCTCTGGTAGCCAAATTCATTCCTCCCATAGAAGCGAAAAATCCCAGTGTCGCCGCAATTGGCTCTGGCCATCCAGCCCTTCTTGCAATATCTCCAAGTTCGCCAAGTCTTTCACCTGTCAAGCCTGCTATACCTGCTCTGCCTAATTTAATTGGGCTTATTACGCCTTTCTGCAATTGTTCTGCTATATTGGCCGGAATAGCTAAACCTCTTTGAGTAACACCACCCATAAATTTCATAGCAGCCCTTGCGGGTTTTAATTGCTGAACTTCAAGAGCAGTTTTGAAAGGTTGCCCTCTAAACTGCTCTCGGGTTGGTTGAGCGGTAATCTCTTTTATAAATGATTCCATTAAGTCAGGTCTTTGAGCAATGCGTGTTTCCAATGGAGTAGTTGGGGCTTCAAAAGCTCCACCTGCACCGCCTATTCGTGGTCTGCCACCGCCGAATTGAAATGGTTGACCCATAAATAAATCTTTCGGCATTTGTTCTGTTATTGCTAACAAATCACGAGGTTGCTTTTTAATTACCGCTAATAAATCTTTCGGCATTTTATCTCCCTATCCTTCTCAAAACCTCTTCTCTTGATAAATTGTGTAATCTCATTGTATGTTCTATATCCTCCTCTGTAATGCCTTCGGGTAGTTCTTCTTCTCTCCCAAATCTTCTTTCTGCCATTGCAGGAGTTGCTAAAACATCGTCAATAATCCTATCTATTTCTTGCTCTTCTCTTGATGATAATGTATATAGTCCGGCTAAACTTCTGGCGTCAATAGCACTTAATTCGCCTTCAGACATTCGTTGTATTTTATCAGGACTTAAACCAGCCTTCTCAAATGCCTTAACTAATTTATAAGCGTTAGTAATGCTTTGCGCTAATTTAGTAGCCATCATCGGCTCTGGGTCTAATGGGTCAGGCAGAGTTTCTTGTATCATTTGAACGACAGAGCGGATAACTCTGTTTTGCCCAGTTAAAATAGAGTTTAGTCCAATAGCAGTTTCTCTCATCTGCCCTCTAAAAGCAGCAGTTCTTGCAGCTCCAGGCCGTCTTGTTTTAACAGCAAGAGTTCCTGCCATACCTGGCAATAAACCTAATCCTGTAGTTTCAATTCCTGCTTTTCCTAAAAATCCTTTTTGTTCTTCTTGCATTCCTTTTGCTTGAGAAACCATCGTTGAGAATAATCCGATAGACCTTCCAAAATTAGCTCTTGCTTTTTCGCTTAATTTTAAGACTTCGGCTTTTGCTTTAAGTTTTGTCTCTTCTTGTTGTTGTCTTTTCTTCAATGCCACATCTTCAAATACTGTTGCCCTTATTCCACCCAAAGGAGTCCTTTCAAACTTTGTAGGGAGTATCCGTTGTTCAGGAGCAATCTCCGGTGTAATAGGTTCAACAGGGGCGCCTGTAAATCTTGGTCTGCTGGCAGGAATAGCAGGAGTTATCGCAGTAGGTTCAACTTCTTCAACCCTCGCCGTTGTATCTATTATTTCTCTTGTCGGTGGTTGCACACCCCCAAAAAGTCCTTGAAATTGACTGACATCTCCTCCCGCTGCGGAAATTTTTGCTATTGCACCTGCCACTTGTCCCTTTTGAAGTAATTGCTCCATCGGTGTTTGAAACGCCCTCTTAGCATATTGTCCTAAAAGTGTCTTGCCCATTGTGGTTCCCATTTCCTGCTGTTGTTGACGGTTCCTCTCAATATCAGATAAGATAACTTTTGCCGCTCCCATCAAACCTCTAAGCCTTCGTATATCTGCCATATTTTAACTCCTTTATTGTCTACCCGCCAGCAAACTCTCGCCACCTCGCCTCAAGATAAGGTCTAAAATATTCTGCTGTTGTGGTAATAAGGCCCTTGATAGAAGTGTACCCCCTGCGGTGCCTAAAATGTCTTGAAGTTCACCTGCCGCCCCTGCTTCTTCACGATAAATCCCCATTTCTCTGGCGGTTTCTTCCTCAAGCATAGCCATTAAAGTCCGTGCGTCTGACTCGGATACTCCTAAAGCACTGGCAAGTGCGGTAGTCTTAATATCCAATTCCAGTTGTTGCCCTCTATATAAAGACTCTTGCTCAAGTTGACTAATGCCCCTTGCCTTCTCCTCTTCCAAATCCATAAGTGCCTGTCTGTGCTCTCCAGAGCCGAATGCACCGTGATAGTTAAACATCTGGTCTATCTGTTCTTTTCTTTGGTCGTATGATTCTGTATGAAGCCGTATGGCCTCTCTTGAGTAGGGGTCAACCTCCGGACCTAACATAGTGCCTAAAGGTGCCCTTATTTGCTCTAATAGCCTTTCCTGGGCTGCTGTTCTTAATTCTGCTCCGGGCATTTCGCCTAAGAGCCGTCTTGTTCTTTCTCCCACCATCCCAATATCGGGAAATTCGGGGTATTCCGGGGTTGGCACTGCGGCTGAACCTGCAAGCAGGGCCGTGCCTAAATAAGGTGCAAACCTTTGGAGCATACTTCTTTTAGCCGCCTCTGTTGCTACTTGTCCTGCGCCTACGCCTGCTACGCCTGGAGTTACTGTTGGAACTGCACCTGGGATTGCGCCTGCTCCTATTCCTGCCCCTGCTGTTCCTGCTAAGAAAGGTGCTCCAATTCCTCCTGGTTCACCTCTCAATCCTGCCATTACTTTGTTCCATAAGGTTGTAGGAATTCCAGCTCTTGTTGCTTCAATTCCTGCACCTGCCAGTTGTGGTATTCCTGCCGGAGGAGCATAACCAAGATATTTACTTACACCTGTTGGTAACATTCCTCTTGCTGCCCCGCCTTCACCCATACCGGGGAGCTTGCTTAAAAGAGCGCCAGTAGTTCCGCCATATCCACCGACACCTGCACCAAAACCTGCTCCAAATCCAGTTCTGCCTAATAATCCACTAATACCGCCTCTTAATCCTGCGCCAAGTCCGCCAAGGCCATATCCACCAGCAGCACCAGCAAGTCCGCCTAAAACTCCTCCGCCTTTCCTTGCACCACGCCAGGCACCATAACCAGTAGCCAGAAGTGGGCCAACGCCAGGTATCATCCCCATACCAATTTGAGGTAGAACATTGCGGGCAAGGCCACCGAAAAAGGTTTTTTTCTTGGAACCTTTAATGCTACGGGTTTCCTGTTCGGTAAGAGCTCGATAGTTAACTTTAGGCAACTTATCGGTCAAGATAATAACTGTATCATTCAAAAATATGCTGTCCAAAAATACTTTATCATTTATAAGACTAAAGTGCCCCTCGCCTTTTCCATAATCCGTCTTAAAAAATATGATATATGGAAATTCAATATTAGCCAATTTACTTTTTGGTATTTGCAAAGGATAAAGAACAACATCATTATCCGCAGCAAGACTTATAATCGAATGAATGCTTGCCTCTTTAGACTTTTTATTGGAAACGAAAAACAAATCATTAAGGGCTTCTAAAGCGCAAATTTTTTCTATCATCTCCATTTTATAATCTCCTTTTTTAACTGGTATGTCCTCAACTGATTATTTATATTTATCCAACCGACAATTTTAGCATCAGGTTCTTTCTTAATAAGTTTCTTTCTGAATTCTAATGTCATATTATTATTGCGAAATTCTGGCGAATAACGGATACATCTATAAATATCTTGTCGCCTTGAGTATAGTTGTTTGGCAATATCCATTGTTCGTCTGTATCTTTCGCTCCGTTGTAATCATTTACTTTCCAGTATGAAAAAAACGCTATCCTCTGTTTCTTTTTTCTTATCCATATTACTTGGCCAGCGTCTATGAGTTTTTGAAAATATTTATATGACTCCGATATTGGTCTGGGGTCTGTAATCTTTCCGTCGTGCTTGATAATGAAATCTATGATTTTGGTTGGTGTCATCTCAAACTCAATTCCTTACGCTACAAACGTATTATATCTTAACAATATTTCCGCCGCCCCCATTTTTCGTCTCAACAATCTTACTCCGTCTATTATCCCTGGAAATTCACCATTTGCAGCTGCTACTGCCCCAATACGAATTCCGTTAGCGCTATCGCTCACTATGCCATTTCCTGCGTGGTCTCCGTTTCCTATACTTGCGCCATTTACATAACCGATTGAGGCACTTGCACTATCCCAAGTTACTGCAATGTGTGCCCATTGATTTATGCCATTATCTGAAAGCCCGTGGGCCTGTGAACCTGTCTCAGTTCCTGCGGCAGTTACTATCTTCCAAGTAATATTGGTATTAGTCATAATTAGATGAATATAATCATCGGTAAGATTTAAAAAAATATAATTATTGCCTGCACTTGCTGTATCTCGATATACCACAGCTTCTATGGTCAATGCCGCCATTCCTGCTTGTGCGGCGTGGTGTGCTATATCTACGAAATCACCACCTGCATAATCATAGCATTTTCGGCCTACCTTCCCGTCAACTAAATCGCTGTCATCAAGAGATGTCAAACTAATTACATTATTTAAAGGAGATAAATCTGCCCCTACTGAACCATTATCAAAGGCGAGAAAACAAGTGCCGTCGGGTTCAAAATATTGTGAGACAACAAGACTTGCCCAAGCAGGGTTTGCTCCTGCACCTTGACTTTTAAGATACTGTCCTGAAGTTCCCGGAGTAAGCCTTGCCAAATCTGTCCCATCATCATAAAATATATCGCCTTGATTAGCAGCCCCTATAACTACACCTGTTGCAGGAAGATTAACTGCACCAGAAAAAGTAACATCTCCCGATATAGTTGGGTCTCCAGAAATAACTATATTTCCAGAAAAGGTTTTAACACCGGATATTGTCTGTACAGAAATCAAATCTACTGCTTGGCCGGATATGTCTGTCTGGATATTTTGGAGGTCTCCGCCACCAAAGACGGAACCGTCATCACTTGCAGACCAGTCATAGGTATAGGTAATCATTGTAACTCCGCATAAATAAGGTAAAATGTTATGCTTCCGGCAGTTACCAAATTCAAATTGACATCACAAGTAGCTTTTGCCTGCACTATCAGTTCGGAAGCGACATAAGCCTTAAAAAAGGTAGTAAAATCATCCCCTTTTTCAGTTAAAAGAGTGCATCTAAAACCTGTCGCCGCACCTGTAAAAACATCTATTCCATTTACCGCATCATTATCATCTAAAATGCCGTCAACATCTGTGGTATCGCCTACTTGAATATAATAAGAACCACTGCCTCCACCAGAGAAAAGAGTAGTCAAATATACAAAAGCATCAAAAATAATTGTCTTTGCTGGTAGGGTAATCAGGTTCAATGTCTTGGTTACAGCCGCCGCAGAAAAATCAGAGAAGGTTTTGGTAACGGAGAACACTTTTACTTTCAATGTCCCGCCGACAGTATCTACTTTCGGAGCATTGGAGAAGGTCTTTACTCCCGTTATGGTTTGGTCGCTTGCCAAATCGCAGGCTTGCGAAGATATATCGCTTTGGATAGTACCTATATCCGAACCTGCGAATGAAGAACCGTCATCCGAAGCAGACCAAGACTTCGTGAAACTAAGAGCCATCTTATTTTATCTTCCCTTCTGCTTTAAGTTTATCATATTGTTTTTGAAATTGGTCTTTGCGTTTCATCATTGACGAAATGAAGTTCGTTGCCACAAGGGCAGGATAATCTTCCCGTTTGTGTTCTGGGCGAAGTGGGCAGACAATAAGATAGATGTCTAAAAATTCTTCCATTTCTTTTGTTAATTTAGCTGGTTTGTATTGCATAAATCCCTCCTAAACCGTTCCGTCAAAATCGAAATAATACCACAACCCTTCATACCATACCTCAAGTCTTGCCGTCGCCCCATACTTTACAAACCACGTCTCTCCATTTACCCCGTCTTCTGTTCTATCTGCGGTAGCCGTGGGTAACTGATACTTTCCCTGATTAAGAATAATCCTTATTTCCTCAATAACATCCTGAAGTGAGGAAGGCATACCTACCAAATCATAATCCCCGACCTTCATTCTTTTGCAACTCCTAACGGCTCCATTACACCCTCAAGCCGTTTAAGATTAAATGGAGGACAATCCGAGTTTGTCCTATATCTAAACTGAATAGAATTGGCCGCTCTTGGTAAATCAACCGTATGTTGGGTAATTTCACGGGAACCCAAAATTATAGGTAGAATATCCCCCAATACCCATTCATCGGTAGACATTGCCAAACTTTCCGCAGTTAACCAAGAAATATCGTTGTCAATTCTGAATTGAAAAGAGAGATTAAATTCCCCCATAGTTTTAAGATACAATTCGCCCTGAAAGTATTTTTTCTGAATAGACAGTTTTTCGTGGAATATCTTGCGGGAAATATAATCCCTGTCTATTGCTGTTGAGACATCGTTGTTAGTGGTAAGCACTCGTCTTGCTTTCCCGTCGTAGCCCGCTATGTAATACCACTTTTTCCCTTTTGTATTGACGAATGATGTCATTGCTCCGGCGTTCCAGTTATCAAAAGGCCATATCGCTATGTATTCCGGCCAGAAGGAAAAATCAAAAATCAGAGCCCAGTTATTTTCTCCCGAAGTGCGGTTTGCGGCACATAGGACATACCAGTTGAGTTCATCTATTGTTTCCGCACAAAAGTTTCCTCTTTCGTTGGTATTTAAACTTTCCATAGAAATCAAGGATAGTTTGTTATCTGGACCAATGTTATCCGAAATAGGTATGGGCGGATTACTTCCGTCAAACATATACACTCTATCATCTGTCCCGTAAAATACAAGAAATTCAGGATACCCTGGGACATTCATTTTCTTTATTGTAGCGGGAGATTGTGTTCCTACTTTTTCAGTAATTGGTTTGTAACTAAATAGCGGAGCCGAATAGGTATAACTTATCCTCGTAATTGTAGTATCGGTAAAAGCGTAAAGATACCCACGCAACTTTGCCCCACATCTGGCTATATCCCCTGACTGGCCCAAAAAGCCGGTTATATTGCCCGCAGGCCAGGATGTATAATCATTAAGGGCGGTATACCTCGCCTTTCTCGGTGCGGCGGTAAGGTCAAATAAAAATACATAATTGCGGAATTCAATAGGAAAAGCCCCTGCTGGCATATTGGTTATATCGGTTGTCGTTGCGGCAGAGCCGTCCCAGGATTGGCCTGTATCCCTTGCCTTGTTGCAAACGATTAAAGTCCCCTGAAAGTTCTCAAAAAAATATTTACTTGCTGTAAGTCCGCTTTTTAACTCATCCAGAGTGCCGTCAAGCGAGTCCATTTTGTAAATCCTTCCGCCAAAGCAGATAATCTGTTTTCTTACCGTCTCGCTAACGACATAATCATAAAGCCCGTTTCCCCCTAATTCTGCGGAAATAGATAAAGGATTAAGTTCGGTTTGTCCCAGCCTTCCCTCCAATGTCCTTAATTTATTGGAGTGAACATTCTTGCAGGTAGGCGAAGCACCTTTAGGAATATTCAAAGGGTCTATGGTAATAAGACCACGGGAATAATCCTCCTCAATAAATATCGGTTTTTCTCTGCGTAACATTATCTTCTCTTTGACTTAAATTTTCGTAACCTGTTAAAAAAATCTGCGGGGGCTTGAATTATTTTAGGTTTGTTCTTCTTAATCGGCGCAGTGATTATCGCTTTCATTACATTGTTAAGTAAGTCAATGGCAAACAATTTTTCCATTGCGCTTTCTAAGGGGATAGTCATCTCAAACCTGTTTTGCCCGCCTTGCCGGTAAATATAAATCAAACCTAACTTTTCCTGCTCTTTCAAATCATCGCTGGCCGAAGTTGTTTCTTCCGATTTTGCTCCATTACCATCAGACATAAATTCTCCTTGGTTATAATCCCTTGTTTAACGCATAATCGCTCAAATTTCCAAAATCCGCAGGATATTTCGGCGGCTCCGGCGACATAATGCTTGCGTGCAGACGAACCGCTTTTAACTTATTCGCAGAAGCATCTCCTAAAAGCGAAGCCAGTCCTTCCATATACATCTGTTGTGAAGTTTGAAAATTGCCTTGGTCTCCCTGTTTTTTGTAAATCTTCATCGCCGCAAAGTTCATCAAGACAGGCCGATGAACCAAAGGCATAAGCGGCACATCACTGTCTGCCGAAAGAGCGGATATGATTTTCTTATAGCGGTAATAAATAGTCATCGCTTCCGTCGGGACATAACGGAGTTTTACAATTAAATAACCGCTTGTATCTTTACCTGCATAAATATAACAATAAGGGTCTCCACCTGCCCCGGGCGTAGCAAGCCTGTCAAATTCTGCCAAAGGCAACTCATACATCTGTGTCCGAGTTCCGCCGGAGTCATAATACATATGCAAGATTTTATCAACGACGGTAAGATTATCAATTATGGTTACCCCATTATATTCTTGTGTATTGGCGGTCGCCGCAAAACTATCAGTTCCATAAAGCCACGACCAATCACGCTTGCCGCAAAGGGAAAGATAAAGCGTGTTTATAATCCTGCCGATGCGTGCCTTTGCCGCAGAAGTCTCGGAACCCGTTTCTTCTGCAACTTGGTCTTTCATATCTCCATAATCTAATGTAGCAACTACCATATATCACCTACCAATCCAATAAATCTCGACCAGTCCACGAACCAATTAAGGTTTTTTCCTTCGTGCATATGTTGTTAGCGTCAAAGGTTATAAATTTTGTTATTACCCAGCCAGTATCATCGTTGGTAGCCTTGACATTTGAGTGCTTGCCCTCATAAGTAACATTACCACCGACAGTAGTTTCTCTCAGCACATAAGGCCACGAAAGCAACGATACGACATTGGTTCCCCTGCCTTTCCAAGGCTGTAGTTTGTTATATCTTATGGGAGCCATTAGGAAATAGCCTCAATTAGCCTTTTGATTTCCTGTAAATTGCGAACCTTCTCGTCAAATATCTCATACTTATTAACGAGTTTGGCTTCGGAAGTCTGGAGGTTCTTTAATCTGTTATCGGCCTCCTCGTTCTTTTTCCGCAAGTCTGCCTTTAAATTTCGAACCTCTGCCTCATTAGATTTCGTGGAGTTCAAGGTCTCTTGAATTTGCTCCTTTAGTTTGTCAATCTCGGCCTGTTTTTCAGCAATCTGCTGGTCTGCGGCTTGGCGCTTTTTAATAATTTCATTCAGCAAATTGTTTGTCTGCGTAACTAAATCAGATTTTTTCTTCTCAAGTTTCGCAATAGAACCCTTTAAATCGGCTTCGGTCTTTTGGAGTTTTTTAATCTCTTTTTCCACAAATGAGGCAAGACTGCTTCCTACCTTGACTTCTTCTTCATTTCTTGCCATTCTTGGGCCTCCCTCTCTTTTTTGGTTTTACTTCAACAGTATCCTTTTTTCCGTCCTCGGTAAGAGTTGTACCTTCTATTGTTCCTCCAGAGGGAATAGAAGTTTCTGCCACCGGCACAACAGGGATTAACTTCGCCACTCTTGAAACTAAAAATATCATATGTTTTGGATTAGATACTTGACAGACGAAGCCGTTTGCTTTAGACCAGCCGTATCTTACCCGTTCTACGCTTTGGGTAAAGAGTGGTGCGTGGCCGGTATATTTCACGTGTGAACAAGGTTCATATTTCATTTACTACCTCCTTTAGTTTAATTTCCAAAAACACTAATATGAAAATTGCCGGAACGAATATCCGAGCAAATAATAGAGAAGATTGGCCCACTGCAATTATCAACAATCCGACAATGCTCGCAGCAAAGGGTAAAACTTTCGGATTGTTTAAATATGGTTTTGCCCTTTTGTAAAGGTTACTTAAATAACAAAATACGATAACAAGTGCGGGGATACCTAAAGCAAACAACACCCCGAGATAAATATTCTGCGGCACTTCCCATAACCCCTGCCAACTCTCCATTGTCCGGGCTATTTCAGGGAATGAATTTAGCCCCATACCGTAAAGGGGCTTAGTAAATGCCCATTGTAAAGTTTGTTCCCATATTTCCAGCCTACCTAACAATTTAAGTTTAGCGTAGGCATAAGTATTTAGGATAATTGGAATTGTAATTGCAAATATTACGAAAGAAGCGATTAAAAACTTTGGTCTTTTTTTATGCCAATAATAAAATCCTAAAGCCCCTGCAAGACCTATCATCGGAGTTATTGACTTTGAAGCTATGATACAGAATAACGCAGGGATTACAAGCCAGCGTTTTTTGATTAAAGCCAATGGAATAAGTAATACCATAAGCGTTCCTAAATGCGACGGGGACATCATCAATCCACAAATGCCTCCTATTTTATCATTGATAAAGTCGTATCCAGTAAGTTGCAGAATTACCATTACAAAGTTTAAGGGAATAAACAACAAGAGCCAATTAACATAACTCTGAACATTATCGGCGTAAGTTATAATCAGGTAAAACAACAAAATCCCTAAGAATATCGGAGTAGCCCCGCCAATAACTTTGGGGTGAAGTTTGTAAGCCATTACATTCAGGATAGTACATAAGAGAAATAATCCTATCCAGATATTACTATAAATCCTGCGTGGTTCGGCTATAAGACTTAATCCTAACAAAGTCATTACTCCTATTATGAAAAATTGAAGTTGCACATCCTTTGCCGGTGTCCCGCCGATATAAGCAAGAGGACAGATTAGCAAAAAGACTTTTAGTGCAAAATCAAATATGTTATTTCTTGTAATACAACATAACATCGGCATCGTTTATTTCCGCATAAAGGCCGTTATCAAATAAAATCGGTTCGTCAAAAGGGATATAAGGTTTGCTATTATATGCGGTAGCCTCCTGATGTTCTGATTTTATATCGCTTTCAGTCCGGCTATTAGTCAAATTATCATACAAACCTACCGAACCAGCATTTGCAGTCGCTACCATACTATAACCATAAAGAGCCGCCTCACCGGCAACTACAAGCCCTGTTGAAGTAGCAACTGATACAGTCATCTCCCGTTCTGCAGAATAGACATTTTGCGGAATAAACAGTAATGCCAAAAATAAAATCAAATATTTTTTCATAATATCCCTCTGTTGTAAAGAGAAGGCCCGAGGTTTCCCCCGGGCCAAATCTTTAATCTTCATACTGGATTATCGCATAACCGTGGTGAACATTAACAGTCAGGCCTTCCGTAAACTCAATAGGATATTTCAAGGCATTATCACTTGAAAGCGTATATCGAGTCGGCTCGCCATTTTCTGCTTTTATTGTGGTATTGGTCATTCCAAGGATTGTGTCGCAATTATAGAGACCAACTTGGGCATTGGTACCTGTAGCTGCATATATTCCCACAGAATACACAAGCCATCCACCACCAGTAGTCAAAACCTCATCTGCTAATACTACTCTCGTTTTCAGGATTTTATCCGGAACCGTTGAGGCAAAAGCAGGTGAGGCAACCAATGCGATCACTGCGATAAGCAGTAATATACTAAAACCTTTACGCATTTTATTCCTCCCTTTTTAGGTTATTAAACTGTCAAAGAACTATTTACGAAGATGTAACCAAATTCTCGGCGTGGGCTTTCAGAAGCACATAATTGGGTAAATTACCCGCTACATTCTGAATAACAGCTTGTCCGAAAACTGCCTCAATTCCAACACCTGACACCATCCCGTAGTCATCTACCTGCCCTATGGGGATGGGTTTCTCGCCCCATCCACGAGCTGCAATCTCAGCGCCAAAGCCAATGGCCGTGGTAACGCTTCGCTGAGTTACATAGGCACCGGCCGTATGAGCTGCGGCGACGGTTCCCTTCTGTGCCCTGGTGATACCGCCAAATTGATAACGGTTCTTTGTGGTATAAGACATAACCTCGTCATCAATTTGGATATACTTGGTGCCAGTTACGGTTACTTCCCCTACATCGCCAAACCATTCAGTATAAAATGGTTCATAAGTCAATGTAGGATTGGATGTGCCTATTTCTACAGTTGTAGCGACATTAGTTATATCCGACTCAAGCACACCCTCTGGCCTTAAAGGACTACCAGGCAAATCCTCACCAATGGCCGGAAGTGTATAGACTAACATCCCGTCATAATACCCATAAGCGCCACTAAACAAAGGATTGTCCTCTCCTCTAATCCAAGCGTCTTTCTGGGCGTCTATCCATTTCTGGTCATCTTTGAGGTAATACTCATCAATGGCCGAAATCAGCACACCGAATACCGGGAATGCCCTGCCATTTTTGCGTATCATCCGAATTGGCTTTGCGCCTTTCTTAATCAATTGTTGCTTTATCTTGGCCAATTCGTCCACGCCGAATGTGTCATTCGTGCCTAAACTGTCTTCATCTGTGGCATTGCCAGCATAAATCGTGGTTGCATCGGTGGCTGTAATCAATGCACTATTCATATCGTCATCGATGAGTCCTGTTATCCATAGAACCAAAGCATTTCTGACATCACCAAGGACTGCCGGTAAAACCTGCATTTTCACCTTTTTGTCTAATGCGACTGCGTTCCTTGCAAAATCCACAGTCAGACTAAAGGTTCCAATCCTCAATACTTCTTCCTTCCCACGCAAGGTCGTGGTTCCCGTTACTCCCTTATTACGCAATCTGGCCATAGTGGTAAAGTGTAAAGTATCCATTGCAGTTACGCCAAAATCCTGCTTGGCCACAATAGGCATACCTTGCCCTTCACTACTCATAACCATTCTACCGGTGCGGACATCCTGCTTTTTGCGCATTTGGCCTTCTTTATCGCCCCAGAATGAACCTCTATGGGCGTCAAGAATAACCGCAGGTACCCATTTTTCCGGTATTGCGTTAGCCAGGTTAGTAACGGTAGTCGCATTTAGAGTTGCCACATTAGCCATTCAAGTTACCTCCTGTTTTGATTAACGATTCAGGAAGCTGCCTCCGACTTTTGCCTGTGCTTCTTCGGCAAGGACTTCATCACGCCGCCATTGAGGGAGTTTCACAAACTCCTCCCACGGCATTTCCTTGCCCTTTGCTCCAACCTGATAATTTGCACCTGGGGCAAAAGAGCCGACAACCTCCGCTTCAGGTTCTTTTTCCGTTGTTGTTACTTTGCCCTGTCCTCCAAGTTGATGATTAGCCTCCAAGACAGCGTGTTTTTGAAAGAGCAGATTGTTGCCATAAGCGGTTTTCCAGATTTTCTGCGAGAGCTGGAATAATTTTCCCTTCTCATTGCGGATGTCCATTTCCGGGTCAGCCTCATTTGAGAAGTTATCAATTATCCAATCTTCTGCTTCAGAACTGGCTTTGTCAATCAAGTTTTGTTGGCGAATGGTTCCCATTAGCATTTTTCCTGACTTTCCTGTTTCAATCCCAATCAGTTTCCTGATTGCTCCCAGGACGGCTGGGTCAAAAAGTCCAGCTTCTTCATCAGAAAAGATAGGTTCTCCGTCTGCTCCCACAACAGGTTTCCCCGTTGCCGGAATTGTGGGCTTTGCAGGCTTGCCTAACTCCTCAACCCTGCCTTCCAGTCCTGTGATTGTTTCCGATTGCTCGGTCTGTTTCCGCTCAAGCTCTTTATAAGCCGCTTCCGCTTCTTCCTGCGTCTTGTATTTCCCGAAGATTAAAGTTTCCTCTGCTGGTTTCCCAGCATTTGGGTTTACAACTTTATTCGGGTCTTGTATTGCATTTGGGTCATTACCTGTTGGACCTGGCATTGTGTTCTCCTTTCGGGTTCCGGTTTCCCAGAAGTATCCGACTTCTATGAAAACGCCGGTTTCCCA
>Ga0114922_10002785_pt1 | contig 16304 bp, 6 predicted proteins | sample AartaG_FD_100975 | JGI IMG/M metagenome (GOLD analysis project Ga0114922, IMG submission 100975) | Deep subsurface microbial communities from Aarhus Bay to uncover new lineages of life (NeLLi) - Aarhus_00045 metaG | ecosystem: Environmental > Aquatic > Marine > Oceanic > Sediment | place: Aarhus...
TTCCCTGGAGATGGGGCTTGATTCTGACCTGGGTATTGACTCGATCAAGCGGGTGGAGATCCTCTCAGCCATGGGCAAGAAGCTTCCTGATATGCCGTCAGTAGGGACCGAGCATTGGGGAAGTCTCCAGACGCTGGGACAAATTGCGCAATTCCTGAGTGGCCAAAAGGATCTGGAAGAGAGCAAGGAGATTGAAGATGCCGCGGTTCAGACCTTGAGCCTGGAAGAAAGTGTATCCGAGAAGCCGGGGAGCCGAGAAGATACAGAAGATGCAATTGAAAGGCACGTACCCATGCCCGTAAGCCTCAATGACCACCCGGCTCGCAAGGGAATCACATTGCCCAGGGGGGGGCGCATCTGGGTGGCCGGGGACGGCTCTGCCCTGGCATCCGGGATCGTGGAAGAATTGAAACACCGCGGTTATCGACCGGAATTGATTCATCTGGAAGCAGGAGGGCGGCTGGATCCGCCTTCCCGGCTTGAGGGTTTGCTCATACTGTCGCAGGCGCCCAGGGTCGGGCATGATTTCCTGAAGTCGGCATTTCATCTGCTGCAACAGGCCGGGCCTGTCTTGCGCCAGGCGGGGCGAAACCACGGGGCTGTGCTTGCCACAGTGTCGCGTCTTGACGGGGCATTCGGACTCTACGGTCTTAATGGCAAGAGTGACCCCCTTTCCGGCGGGCTTGCCGGGCTCTCAAAGACAGCGAGACACGAGTGGCCCGAAGTCCATTGCAAGGCCATGGACATTGATGCGAATGATGACAATGTGGAGCAAATCGCCAGGGCCATCGCAGATGAGATGCTCCTTACAGGCCCTGCAGAGGTCGGAATATCATCACGGGGCAGGATCGGCCTGGAGCTTTGCCCGGCGCCTATCAAGACCTGCCAGGTCACTACCGCGCTTCACCCTGGGGATGTGGTCGTCATCTCCGGGGGCGCCCGCGGGGTGACTGCCGAGGCTGCCGTAGCACTTGCCAGGGCATGGCAACCGGCTTTGGCGTTGTTGGGACGAAGCCCTCTCCCCCATCCTGAGCCGGACTGGCTGGCCGGTCTTGTTGACGAGGTCTCCGTCAAGAAAGTCCTGCTTGAACACGCGGACAAGCCAATGGCCCCGAGAGAAATCGAGAGCGAGTACCACTCGATCATGGCCAACCGGGAGATCATCAAGAACCTTGAGCGTATCAATGCGGCTGGTTCGCGCTTGATTTACCGGTCAGTCGATGTCCGTGATCAGGAGGCCGTAGATGCGGTCATTGAGGAGATCCGGGCAGAACTCGGGCCGATCCGCGGGCTTATACACGGGGCAGGGACACTCGCCGATCGCCTGATTGAGGAAAAGACGCCAGAGCAATTCGAGCTGGTCTACTCGACCAAGGTGAACGGGCTTATATCCCTCCTTTCCGCCCTTGAGTCAGAAGACCTCAAGTTTATGGGCCTCTTCTCATCGTCTACAGGCCGTTACGGCCGCACAGGTCAGGTCGACTATGCAGTGGCAAATGAGGTATTGAATAAGATGGCGCAAGAGCAGGCCCGTAAGCGGCCAGATTGTCGCGTGGTCGCCTTTAACTGGGGACCCTGGGACGGAGGGATGGTCACCCCGGCCTTAAGGAAGATGTTTCAGGACGAAGGTGTGGGACTGATCCCTCTTGAGGCAGGAGCCGAATACCTTGTCCGGGAACTCAGCTCCAACGGTGAACGGCCCGTGGAGGTGGTGATTCTTGGAAAAGGCACTGCCATCCCGGCCGGGCAGACCGGGCATGGGTGCGAGGAAGGACCTTCAACATCCCCGTCGTACGCGGTGGCCCTGGAATATACGCTCTCGGTTGACGAGTATCCCTTCTTGAGGTCCCACGAGATTGATGGCCAGGCGGTTCTTCCAATGGCCGTCATCATCGAGTGGCTCGGCCACGGGGCCATGCACGGCAACCCGGGCTTGAAGTTTCATGGATTCAACGACCTTGAGATCCATTCCCGTTTGGCCCTTGACGGAAATGAGACCGTTCCCATTCGCATACGCGCAGGCAGGGCAAGAAGAGATGGGAGTGACTTGCTGGTCCCTGTGCAGTTGTGTTGCGTGGACGGCCCAGGAGAAATCGTTCATGCCCAGGCAGATATTGTGCTGACCACTCGTATCGAGGCGGGGACACCGCACCTTGCCGAGCCTGCCCTTAAACCGTATGCTCAAAATGGCAAGATTTACTCAAACGGCTCCCTCTTTCACGGCGAGGATTTTTCCGGCATAGAGAATATCGAAGGGTATTGCGATCAGGGGATGGTAGCCTGGAGCCGGTCAGCGCCTTCTCCCTCAGAGTGGATAAAACAACCCCTCCGGCAAAACTGGCTGTCAGACCCCCTTGTGCTTGATTCAAGCTTCCAGATGATGATCCTCTGGAGCCTGCAGGCGCATGGCGTCCCGTCACTTCCCGTATCGGCAGGCAGGTACCGCCAGTTTCAAACCGGCTTTTCCAAAAACGGAGTTCGAATCGTGATCCGGATTGCTGGGCAAAGCACTGCCCGTGTCCAGGCCGATATCGAGTTCCTGGACCGCGACGGTCAGCTCATCGCCCGCATGGAAGGCTATACGAGTATTGAAGACCCATCGCTGGCTGAGACCTTCCGCAGGAACAGGTTATAAGATCGCTCCGCGATCTTATGTGATGCCGCGCCGACTTCGCCATAGTAGCGCAGCTACGACGGCTGAATATGCCGCTGAAAAAAAGGAAATTCCTACAATGGAGAAAGCCTTGGAAACAACAACAGCATCCCTGATCCTGGCAGCAGGGAGGGGTACCCGAATGAAAGACTTCGATGGCAGCAAAACCCTTCTTCCCCTGCATCCGGGAAAATCACATTACGAAGGTAGCAACCCTATCCTATTGGAAATTCTAAACAATCTGCCCTCCGGGCCAAAGGCTGTGGTTGTCAATCACAGAAAGGAAGATGTGATAGATGCCACACGGAGGTTTAACCTGACATACTGTGAACAACCAGTGTTGAACGGTACCGGCGGAGCATTGCTTGCGGCCCGTGAATTTGTGGAAGTCCAGGAATGCGATCACCTGATCATCACCATGGGAGATGTGCCCCTGGTCAAGAGTGCCACATACAGGGAACTTGCCGAAAACCTGAAAAACAACAGCCTGACAGTGCTCGGATTCAGGCCTGAGGATAAGAAGCAGTACGGTGTACTGGAAGTACAAGGTGATCAGGTAAAAAAAATCATCGAATGGAAATACTGGAAAACATTCCCAGAAGGAAAGCAGGAAGAACTTCAGATCTGCAATTCAGGGATTTATGCTGTAAGGAAAAATGATCTTATCCACTGCCTCTCTGTACTTGCATCAAGACCTCACATAGTGCACAAGGAAATTAACGGGAAACTGACCGAGGTGGAAGAATTTTTTATCACAGACATTGTGGAATATATGAATGACGATGATTTGCTTGTAGGATACGTGATTGGGGATGAAAATGAGGTGATGGGTGTTGACGACCTTTCCGCGATCATAAAGGCCCAGGAGCTTTTTCTTAAGCGGCGTAGCCGCGTTACATAAAATCACGGAGTGATTTTATAACTTGTAGCACAATTGAAAAAGGAACCGACCATAGCCATTGTTGGAATCGGCGGGATCTTTCCGGGGGCGCACACGCTGGAGGATTTCTGGGACAACGTCTCTGGCGGCATTGATGCTGCACAAGACGTACCTGAGGGCCGCTGGCTGCTTCACCCCAGGGATGTGCTGAAGATCACGCCTGGCGCTGCCGACAAGGTCTATTCGATTCGCGCATGCTTTATCGAGGATTTCAAGCTCGATGTTGCCGGGTTGGGCCTCGATCCTGACTCGATAGCCCGCCTTGATCCCATGTGCCATCTTCTCCTCCATGCCGGCAGGGAGGCCTTTTCTGATGCTGTCACGCAGAATTTGGACAAGCGCCGGGTCGGGGTCATTATTGGAAACATCGCCTTGCCGACCGAGAAATCGACGGCCCTGGCCCTGGAGATCCTGGGGCCGACTTTTGAAGAAAAGATCCCCGGTCTCAACAATGTGATCTCCCCTGTCGCCACCGAACCGATCAACCGGTACGTAACCGGGCTCCCTGGCGGGCTCCTGGCTAGAGCCCTCGGCCTGGCAGGAGCGACTTTTACGATAGATGCCGCATGTGCTTCTTCTCTTTATGCCCTGAAACTCGGCGCAGATGCCTTAAAGGCCGGGCGGGCCGATGCCATGCTCGTGGGAGGGCTTTCCCGCCCCGATTGCATGTACACGCAGATGGGGTTTTCGCAGCTCAGGGCCTTGTCCGCGCAGGGACGGTGCGCGCCGTTTGATGTGCATGGCGACGGCCTTGTGGTGGGTGAGGGCGCAGGCATCGTGGTCATCAAGCGGCTTGAAGATGCTCTTCGCGACGGGGATCATATTTACGGGACGATTCGCGGCACAGGGCTTTCTAATGACGTGCGGGGCAATCTGCTCGCCCCTGATTCAGAAGGGCAGTTGAGGGCCATGCGGCCTGCATACACCCAGGCGGGCTGGCGTCCCTGGGATGTCGATTTCATAGAGTGTCATGCCACTGGAACGCCCGTGGGGGACAGAGTGGAATTTGAGAGCCTGCGCACACTTTGGGGTAATAATGATTCCAAAGGGCGCCGGTGTGTGCTCGGCGCGGTCAAATCGAATATTGGGCACCTCCTCACAGGGGCAGGCGCAGCAGGGCTCATCAAGACGCTGATGGCCATCAAGAACAAGACGCTTCCGCCCACAGCCAATTTTGTCTCTCCCAATCCAGGCCTGAGAATGCCTGATTCGCCTTTTGAGGTCCTGTCGCAGAGCCGCCCATGGCAAGAGCGAGACAAGAAAACGCCCCGCCGGGCAGCCGTAAGCGCCTTTGGATTCGGAGGGATCAATGCCCACGTCTTGATCGAGGAATGGCTTCCCGAGACCGGGAACGTGAGAGTGCAGGTACCTGTACAGGTACCAGGGGTTCCTGCTATCCCGATTGCCATTGTCGGCATGGAAGCCTCTTTCGGGCCATGGACCGGCCTCGGGGCCTTTCAGGAGAGGGTGCTCGGGGGAGATGCGACTGCAAGGCCGGGACTTGATCGTCAATGGTGGGGTGTGGCAGAAAGCAATTGGTTCCAAGCCGGTGGTCTGACCCCTTCTCGCTTCCGGGGTTTTTTCATCGACAAACTCAGGGTGCCGTTAGGGAAGTACCGGATTCCTCCCAAAGAGTTGGAAGAGATGCTCCCCCAGCAGTTACTCATGCTGGAGGTGGCCGCAGCCGCCCTAAAAGATGGTGGATACTCAGATGAAGAGGGCCTTCAAACCGGGCTTTTTATCGGCATAGGGTTGGACCTTTGCACTACAAATTTTCATTTCAGATGGTCCCTTTCAGAACGGGCCAGGGAATGGACCAAGACACTGGGCCTGGACCTCACACACGAAGATCTGGCAGCCTGGGTTACGGCACTGCGTGACGCTGCCGGGGAACCACTCACTGCAAATCGCACCATGGGGGCCCTGGGGGGAATTGTGGCCAGCCGTATCGCCAGGGAGTTCCGGATCGGTGGGCCGAGTCATACTCTTTCCAGTGAAGAGAGTTCTGCCATGAGCGCCCTGGAAGTCGGGATCCGTGCCCTTCAGAGAGGCGAAATCGACCAGGCCCTTGTGGGAGCGGTCGATTTCACTGGCGATATCCGCGTTCTTTTGAGCACGCATGCGGGTCGCCCATATTCGGCCACTGGCAGAGTGCGCCCCTTTGACATTGGGGCCGACGGCACGATCCCCGGCGAAGGTGCTGCGGCCGTCATGCTAAAAAGGCTGGATGATGCTGTCCGGGACGCAAACCGCATCTATGCTGTTATCCGCGGAATCGGGGCTGCCAGCGGCGGCCGTGCCGACTCCCTTGTTCCGGACGCCCATACCTATGAGTCGGCCCTTAAGCGGGCCTATCAGGATGCAGGTGTGGATCCTGCCACAATCCGGTTGCTTGAAACCCATGGGAGTGGATCGCCCGAAGAGGATTGCATGGAGGCGTCTGCATTAAGGCGTTTCTTTGGGCAGGACAAGGGGAAAACATCGCTTTTCTTGAGTAGTGTGAAGGGAGATATCGGCCATGCGGGTGCGGCCTCTGGGCTCGCCTCTCTTGTAAAGGCGAGCATATCTCTTTATCAGGAGATATTGCCCCCCCTTCGGAACTCAGAGAGTCGCCTGCCCGGCATAGAGAAATCCCGCTTTGTCTTGCCACAGGCCCCGCAATACTGGCTGCGCAACCGAGCTGAAGGACCGCGGCGAGCAGGGGTGAGCTCGTTTAGTGTAGACGGAAACTGCATACACGTGGTCCTCGAGGCCTTTGAAGCCCCTTCAGGCCAAGCGCGGGCTGTCGATCGCCTCCAGCCCCTGGGCGTGCGGGATGAGGCCCTCTTTGCCATAGAGGGAGCTGATGCTGATGCCTTGAGGGCACAATTGGATCGGCTGCACCAGCATGTTGCATCCGATCCGTCACGGCCCATCGAGTACTGGGCACGCAAGTGGTGGCAGGAACAAGGAGCTGATGCTGCAAAGCCCCTTGGTCTCGCGCTGGTTGGCAGGGACGGACACGAATTGATGGCACAGCTCGGAAAGGCTCAAAAAGTAGTTCAGGACAGATCAGGCAAACCTGCTCCCAATGGGCGCATCTTCTTTTCCTCTGCCCCTCTTGGGAAAGCCGGAGAGGTGGCCTTTGTCTTTCCCGGTTCCGGCAACCATTTTGTTGGCATGGGACAGGACTTATCAGCAGCCTGGCCTGAGATCTTTCGCCATCAGGACCAGGAGAACGATTACCTCCACGATCAGTTTGTTCCTGATTACTTCTGGCACGGAGCAATTAAACCAGAGCATGACGAAGACCACAAGGCAATGCTCTTTGGCCAGGTCTGCCTGGGGGCTGCGGTGAGTGATATCCTTTGCCATCTGGGCGTAAAGCCCGATGCGGTTATCGGCTACAGCCTGGGTGAATCTGTCGGGCTCTTTGCCTTCCGGGCATGGCCTGCGCGCGATGAGATGCTAAAAAGAATGAACGCCTCTTCGCTTTTTACCGATGATCTGGCCGGGAGATGCCGAGCCGCGCGAAAAACATGGAACGTTTCCGAGGATGCGAATATCACATGGGCTGTTGGGGTCGTTGATTGCCCGGCAGAAACGGTTCGTGAGGTCATAAAGAAAATCCCCCAGGTCTACCTGTTGATTGTAAACACACTGCATGAGTGCGTGGTGGGGGGTGAAAAGGACGCACTTTACGCCTTGGTGGAAGAATTAGGCTGTGGCTTTGTGCCTCTACACGGCGTGACCACAGCGCATTGTGAGGTCGTAAAGGCCGTTGAGAAAGAGTACAGGGACCTGCACCTTTTTGAGACCACGCCTCCTGCCGGTATCCGGTTTTACAGCACGGCCTGGGGAAAGGCATATCCGGTTAATCGCGAAAACGCGGCGGATTCCATCCTGGCCCAGGTGCTGACGACTCTGGATTTCCCGAGAGTGATCAACAATGCCTATGCCGATGGGGTGCGTCTTTTTCTGGAGATCGGACCAGGGGCGTCGTGTACACGGATGATCGCAAGCATTCTTGGCGATCGTCCTCACATGGCCTCTTCGGCCTGTTTTTCCGGCAAGGGGAGTCTCTCTTCAATACTCGAACTGCTCGGCCGGTTGATTGCCGAACGTGTGCCTGTTGATCTGGAGCCCCTTTACGGAAACGTCAGCCTTGCTTTGGGCCATCAGGATAGAGCTGAGAAAAAGGTGTCAAGATACCTCACCATACCAACGGACGGGCCGTCCTTCCAGGTGCCTCATCCTCCCGGGGCCCAAACGCCTCACATCAAGACAACTCAGATCAAGATACCCCCTTCGGTCCGTAACTATTCAGTTCCCCCCTTTACGAAAGGGGGGAGCGAACGGTTGCCTTTAGCCCGGCCGGTAAAAGAGGGTTTGTTTGAACCCCTCATGGACCAAATAGGCGCGGCCGGAGATGCCCGGGCAAAGGCCCACGGAGCGTACCTGCGCCTTTCTGACCAAATTGCGCACACGGTTTCAAAGAATCTCTCCTTTCAGATGGACCTCCTTGACATGATGACGCGCTCAGGCATCGCGCCTCACAAAGAGGCAGAATCGTCCTTACCTGAGCCTGCCGCCTCAATGCAGCCCGCTGCCAGCCTCACACGGCCGGATCGGGATGGGAAGCCCCCGGCCTTTGACCGTGACCTGTGCCTGGAGTTTGCCAGGGGATCGATCTCAAATGTCCTGGGATCTGACTTTGTTGAGATAGATTCTCATCCCACCCGGGTCCGTTTGCCGGATGAGCCGCTCATGCTCGTGGACCGCATCCTCGAGGTCCACGGCCAACCCCACTCCATGACCTCGGGCAGAGTAGTGACAGAACACGACATCCACCCGGATGCATGGTACCTGGATAATGGCCGTATACCCACCTGTATCGCCGTAGAAGCAGGCCAGGCAGACCTCTTCTTGTCAGGCTACCTGGGGATTGATCTTAGGACCAGGGGCCTTGCTGTCTACAGGCTCCTGGATGCGGATGTGACCTTTCACAACCCATTGCCGGGGCCGGGAGAGGTGATCCGCTATGATATCCGGATTGAAAGCTTTTTCCAACAGGACAATACGTATCTGTTTCAATTCAACTTTGACGGCACCGTGACGGGAGCGCCCATTTTGACCATGCGAAACGGCTGTGCCGGTTTTTTCACCCAGGCGGAACTCGCTGCAGGACGCGGTATCGTGCATACCGACCTTGACAAGAGGCCGCTGACGGGACGGCGTCCGGATGACTGGAAAGACCTGGCGCCAATGAAAACCGAGGCTTACAGTGACGAGCAGATCCGTGCTTTGCGGGCAGGCGATTTAACGCTTTGCTTTGGCGCGCCCTTTGAGGGGCTTTCCGTGGGCGATCCTCTTACAATTCCTGCGGGAAGGATGAAACTCGTGGATCGGGTGCTTCATCTTGATCCACACGGGGGGCGCTACGGGTTGGGGACGATCCGGGCCGAGGCCGACATACATCCTGATGACTGGTTCTTGACCTGCCACTTTGTGGATGACCGCGTGATGCCAGGAACACTTATGTTCGAGTGTTGCCAGCACACCTTGAGGATCTTCTTGCTCCGTATGGGGTGGGTGGGTGAAAAAGAAGAGGTGGTGTGTGAACCTGTCCCTGGCGTTACGAGCCGGCTGAAATGTCGCGGCCAGGTGATCGAGACAACAAAGAAGGCCGCATATGAGATCTCGATAAAGGAACTCGGTTACAACCCCGAACCATACGCCATTGCAGATGCCCTGATGTATGCGGACGGAAAACCGATAGTGGAGATCACGGACATGTCTGTCCGCCTTTCAGGGTTAACCCGCGAGAAAGTGACACGTCTATGGGAAGAAAAGACCCAATTGCGGCCTGCAAAAAAAGAGGCGATCTTTGACCGCGACAAGATACTCGCCTTTGCGGTTGGCAAGCCGTCGGAGGCCTTTGGAGAACCGTACCGCATTTTTGACAAGGGGCGTGTCATCGCGCGGCTGCCCGGCCCGCCATACCAGTTCATAGACCGGATCACTGAAATTCACGCCGAACCGTGGAAGATGGCGCCTGGCGGGAGGATCGAGGCGCAATACGATATCCCCTCTGATGCCTGGTATCTTGCAGCCAACCGGTACGGCATGCCCTTTGCCGTGCTCTTAGAGGTTGCCCTGCAGCCGTGCGGCTGGCTGGCCGCCTACATCGGCTCAGCCCTTACGAGCGACATTGTCCTTTCCTTTCGGAACCTGGGCGGAACTGCCGTGCAACTGCAGCGTGTGGACGAGCACACAGGGACTTTGACTACAAAGGTGACAATTACAAAGGTTTCTGCTTCCGGTGGGATGATTATTCAGCATTATGATTTTGATGTAAGCAGTAGTGCGGGCGCCGTGTATCAGGGAAACACGTATTTTGGTTTTTTCTCAAAGGCCGCCCTGGCCCAGCAGATCGGCATTGTTAATGTTCAACCTTACCAGCCCAAAGAAGAGGAGATCGCCAGAGGCCGTTCTTTCCCCTTCCCCAGTGAACCACCGTATCCGGAAGAGATGCTCAGGATGATCGATCACGTTCGGCTTCTTGTCCCGGATGGGGGGCCGGACGGACTGGGGCTAATCCGGGGAACCAAAAGCGTGGATCCGGACGAATGGTTCTTTAAGGCCCACTTCTACCAGGACCCGGTCTGTCCGGGTTCTCTCGGCCTTGAATCATTCCTGCAGTTGCTCAAGGTCGTTGCAGTTGAGAGATGGGGCATCCACCCTGATGCACGAATAGAAACAGTTGCCATCGGAGAAGAGCACCGCTGGATATATCGCGGCCAGGTCATCCCCAAAGACAGCGAGGTGACAGTGGAAGCCGTAGTCACACGCCTTGATGATGACCGCCGTATCCTCTATGCTGACGGATACCTGAGCGTTGACGGCCGTATTATCTACCGGATGGAGGGGTTTACTGTACATATACCATGCTATACACACATGTTTACTTAGAGACAATCGGGTACGAACTGGCGCCTGTAATCGTTACAACAGCCGAACTGGAGGCACGGCTCAAGCCGTTGTACGAATCGCTCCATTTTCAACCCGGGCAATTGGAGGCGCTGACAGGGATCGCGGAGCGCCGCTGGTGGGAGCCGGATACGCCTCTTTCAAAAGGAGCGATTGCGGCTGGACGCAAGGCCCTTGAGGCGAGCAGTGTGAGCGCCGGCGATATCGAGACATTGATATATGCAGGTGTGTGTCGCGAAAATTTTGAGCCGGCTACGGCCTGCCGGGTGGCCCATGGGATCGGTGTGAGTCCAACAGCAGCGCTCTATGACATAAGCAACGCCTGCCTGGGCGTGTTAAATGGAATGTTTGAAATCGCAAACCGCATAGAGTTAGGACAGATTCGGGCAGGCATAGTGGTCTCGTGCGAAACGGCCAGGGAGATTAACGAAACCATGATAGCCCGGATGCTGGAAGAAAAGAGGATGGATCATTTTATCTCATCCCTGGCCACACTCACAGGGGGCGCAGGAGCGGTAGCTACTCTTCTTACGGACGGCACCTTTGCCGGTTCTTTAAGACATCGACTTCTCGGGGGCGTGATGCGATGCGCCCCGGAGTTTCATCACTTGTGTCACTGGGGCATGGAGACAAAATCTACAGGCGGTATGCGCCCCTTTATGGCCACGGACTCGGTCTCTGTCCTCAAGTACGGTGTAAAACTGGGACATCTGACGTGGCTTGATTTCCTCAACGAGATGGATTGGACCATCGACAAGGTCGATAGAGTCATCTGCCATCAGGTGGGAGCTGAACATCAAAAGCAGATTCTCGATGCCCTGGGCGTGCCGGAAGAAAAGGATTTTCCGACGTACGAATATCTCGGCAATATCGGCACGGTGTCGTTGCCGATCACCGCAGCCATGGCTGACGAACGAGAGTTTCTGCGAAACGGCGATCGTGTAGCATTTCTGGGGATTGGGAGCGGGCTTAATTGTATGATGCTGGGATTGGAATGGTAGAGGAAATCAATCCGTAACCGTTACAGAAAGGTAACCCTGAACGGTTCACCCCGTTAAATAGGGTTCCCTTTGGGAAATTTAACAGGGTGAACTCTGAACCTGTGAACGCCTACCTCTATCCTTTCAAAAGCCACTACATGGACCTGGATGGTTTGAGATACCATTTCCTGGATGAGGGGGCCGGAGATCCTGTGGTCATGCTACACGGGAATCCTACCTGGTCGTTCTATTACAGGGATCTGGCCCTGGCCCTCAAAGATACGTGTCGCGTGGTTGTGCCGGATCATATCGGCTGCGGGCTGTCAGACAAACCGGATGACAGGCGTTACGAGTATAGACTCAATCGCCGTGTCCAGGACTTAACCGCCCTGTTGGAGCACCTCGATATCCATGATCGTATTACCCTAATTCTTCATGACTGGGGCGGCATGATCGGCATGACATACGCAACGCGTTTTCCGGAACGTATAAAGCGGCTGGTCGTGCTCAATACTGCCGCATTCCATTTGCCCGCATCCAAACCCCTTCCCCGTAGCTTGCGGATCTGCCGGCATGCGGTTATCGGTGCGCTCCTGATCAGGGGGCTTAACGCCTTTTGCTGGGCAGCCGCGTTCTTAGGATGCAAAGGGAGCCGCATGTCCCGTCAGGTGCGCCGGGGGTATCTCGCGCCCTATGACTCGTGGCGCAACCGGATTGCGGTTCACCGTTTTGTCCAGGATATCCCCTTAAAACCCAAAGACCTGAGTTACGCTCTGGTGACCGAAGTGCAACAGGGGCTCCACCGGTTACGCAAGATACCGATGCTCATTGTCTGGGGAGAAAAAGATTTTGTCTTTGACCGCCATTTCCTGCGCGAATGGACCCGCTATTTCCCTGAAGCCGAACTCCACAGGTTTCCGCACGCGGGTCATTATGTGCTGGAAGACGCAGGTGATGAAGTTATTCCTTTGATTGAAGATTTTTTGAAAAGGCACCCTGTGATTGAAGATTGACGATTGAAGATTGGTTGTACCCGTTCACAGGTTTCAGGTGACGGGTGTCAGGTTTCAGGTGTCAGGTTTCAGGTGTCAGGTTTCAGGTTTCAGGTGTCAGGTTTCAGGTGTCAGGTTTCAGGTGTCAGGGAGAACGCAGTGACAACTAAGATAATTTCCGGGTGGAAAAAATTGCCTCTCACATGGACTTAAACAAGCTTACAGGTGTCAGGAATGAGAAACTTAAGATCTGAAACCCCTGGCCCAGACCCTGATTGGTGCCTTGGTAGTCCATCGGAGACACCGAAGCGCCAGGGCAGGCTGAACACTGAAACCTGACACCTGAACACTGATACTCAACTTCTCAACTACTCAACCATAACTCTAAGGCATAATCACCAATGAACCATGCAAGTTTTACCAATATTGCTTCTTTCCTGCCGGCCATGGCAAAAAGCCGGCCCAATGCCCTGGCTGTGGTGTTTCCACACGGACGTGACCGGTATGGGCGCTTGAGTTATACACATCTTACGTTTGCGCAATTGGATAAGGAGAGTGATCGATTGGCCCGCGGCCTTGAACGTATCGGCATACGACGAGGAGTGCGGACAATTCTCATGGTGAGTCCGAGCCTGGAGTTCTTTGCGCTTACATTTGCCCTGTTCAAGGCGGGCGCTGTGCCAGTGATGATTGATCCGGGAATAGGGATCAAGAACCTGGGCCGGTGTATTGCTGAAACAGGACCCCGTGCCTTTATCGGCATACCAAAGGCCCATGCGGCGCGTATTGTGCTCGGATGGGGACGAAGGACCATTCGAATCAAGGTCATGGCTGGCCCCGGTCTTCTCCCTGGAGCCAAGACCCTTCGCGAGGTCCGACAGATAGGCAAGGACCCTTTCGCATACAAGATGGCCGAGACCGAAGCAGACGAGATGGCGGCCATCCTCTTTACAAGTGGGAGCACCGGACCGCCAAAGGGCGTGGTCTACACCCATGAGATTCTCGCTTGGCAGGTGGAACTCCTGAAGGAAAACTACGGCATTGAGCCGGGTGAGATTGATCTACCGACCTTTCCCCTCTTTGCCCTGTTTGCCCCGGCACTGGGCATGACCGCAATTATTCCTGATATGGATGCCACCCGGCCAGGCCAGGTTAATCCGGAGCGGATCATCGAAGCTATTCGTGATTTCGGGGTGACCAACATGTTCGGTTCTCCTGCATTAATCAACCGGGTAGGACGCTACGGGGCGCCACGCGGGATAAAATTCGCGACCCTCAAACGCGTCATCTCAGCCGGGGCACCGGTACACGCTGATACAATTTCGCGGTTTTCTCAGATGCTTTCTCCCGGTGTTCAGGTTTTTTCGGGCTATGGCGCCACAGAAGCGCTTCCGGTCTGTTCGGTCGGAAGTGATACGATTCTCAATGAGACCCGGTATCAGACAGACCAGGGCAAAGGGGTGTGCGTGGGGCATCCTGTGAAAGGGATCACGGTCAAGATTATCAGGATTGTTGACACGCCGATCTCGTCATGGTCCGATGATCTCCTAATTCCCGTGGGGCAGATTGGCGAGATAGCGGTAAAGGGTCCTATTGTGACACGCAAGTATTACCACCGGTCCGAATCGACTGCTCTTGCAAAGATCTCGGACCGTAAGAACAACGGCTTTTACCATCGGATGGGTGATCTCGGCTACCTGGACAAGACAGGTCGTCTCTGGTTTTGCGGGCGCAAGTCCCAGCGGGTGATCCTTAAGGAGAGAACCCTCTTTACTATCCCTTGTGAGGGGGTGTTTAACACGCACAGGCAGGTTTTCCGTTCAGCCCTTGTGGGTGTTGCCAAAGGTGACTCGGTACTGCCGGTGCTGTGTGTGGAACTGGAACCGGAAGTTAGGATGGCGAACCGGCAAAAACTCCTGGAAGAACTCCTGGAACTCGGGCAGGGTTATGAGCACACACGGGACATCCGGACGATCCTCTTTCACCCATCCTTTCCGGTGGACATTCGTCATAATGCCAAGATCTTTCGCGAAAAGCTCGCCGTATGGGCACGCAAGGAGTTGACTTCTCAATAAGGCTGGACATTCCCACAGCTTCCCCCTTTGAAAAAGGGGGATTGAGGGGGATTTTCCCCAAAGCAGCCCTGACTTGTTGAGAAGTTACGCAAGGAGTTGTCATGAAGGCACTGGTTACAGGAGGTGGGGGATTTCTGGGCGGGGCAATCGTGCGCCTGCTTCTCGAGCGCGGGGTAGAAATTGTCAGCTTTTCGCGCCGGCATTATCCGGAACTTGAACAGATTGGTGTCAAGCAGACGCAAGGCGATCTGGCTGACCAGGAAGCAGTGGACTCAGCGGTTGAAGGGTGCGATACGGTCTTTCATGTGGCAGGCAAGCCTGGAATCTGGGGACCGTATGAGGAGTACTACCGTACCAATGTAGAAGGGACGGAAAACGTCATTTCATCTTGTCAAAGGCATGGGGTGGGGCGTCTTATCTATACTAGCTCTCCAAGTGTAATCTTTGACGGCAAGGACATGGAAGGAGTGGATGAGTCGGTCCCGTATCCCGATCATTACGAAACCCACTATCCCAAGACCAAGGCCATTGCTGAAAGAATGGTCTTGAAGGCCAATGCCCCTGAACTCGCCACAGTGGTGTTGCGTCCGCATCTGATATGGGGGCCTGGAGACAATCACCTGGTGCCGCGTATTATTGACAGGGGCAAAAGAGGCCGGTTGTGTCAAATAGGCCATCGAGCAAACCTAATTGATTCAGTCTATGTCGACAATGCGGCAGAGGCGCATCTGCTGGCGGCAGAGCGACTCGCGCCCGGCTCCGCGGTGGCCGGCAAGGTCTACTTTGTCTCGCAGGGGGAACCGCTGCCGGTCTGGGAACTTATCAACCGGATATTGGCGGCGGCAGGACTCCCCCCCGTGACCCGACGGGTCCCGTCCGGGGCTGCCTATGCAGCAGGATGGATCCTGGAATCGCTATACAAGGGCTTCAAACTAAAGGGGGAGCCCCCGATGACCCGCTTTGTGGCCCGTGAACTCTCCACAGCCCACTGGTTCAATACTGATGCTGCCCGTCGCGATCTCGGTTATACCCCGCAGATATCGATTGATGAAGGAATGCAGCGCCTGGCGCGATACTTAGGGCTCGCCCAAAAATAACTTTGCAGACACGAAGTGCCTCTTCTCAAGCCGTCAGGCACAACCTTTGCGCTATTCGCGCTTAGATTTGGGTAAAATGTGCAATGGGGTCAGCCCTTGACATGGGACAACAATGTCCCCAGTCAAGGGCTGACCCCAATACGCCACCAATACGCCCATGTCGGTAAAACAGGCATCAAGACACTTGACATTGCAAAATAGCACCTGTAAATTATATTCTAAACTCGCAATCAGTTGCAAAAAACCAAAGTCATGACAAATCTCCTACAGCCATAATTCCTTTTTTTGAATGAACTACCCTGCAGCAAGCTACGGGGTATCGCGCACCTGCCCGCCATTGCCACGCATGCTGGCATTCAAGCTGGTTGCTGTACCTGGCGACCTGCCCGCCATTGCCGTGTGTGCTGGCATTGCAGTTGTCCGGCGACCGTGGCGTGGCGCTGGCAGGCGGGTGGCAGGCGGGTCTGATTTTTACAATCTAAACGAAGCAAGCTTCGGGGAATTTAACCCAATAACTCACGAAAATCTGTGCCTGCCCTATGAAATGCATTTTCTTTTTCTATTTCATCGGGGTAATCTGCGTAATCTGTGGATTAAA
>Ga0114922_10002786_pt1 | contig 16300 bp, 9 predicted proteins | sample AartaG_FD_100975 | JGI IMG/M metagenome (GOLD analysis project Ga0114922, IMG submission 100975) | Deep subsurface microbial communities from Aarhus Bay to uncover new lineages of life (NeLLi) - Aarhus_00045 metaG | ecosystem: Environmental > Aquatic > Marine > Oceanic > Sediment | place: Aarhus...
GGCCTCTATGACGTGATCTGCCAGGTCGAAGCGGACAGCCTGGAGCAACTGGCCGGCACGGTGGTGAACCGCATCCAGCGCGTCGAAGGCGTGGAGCGTACCGAGACGGCGCTGGTCGTTCAGGGCGACTGACCGGCACTGCTCGACGCGAAGCGACGCCGACACGGGCTCGGCCCGCCACCTGAGGTGTTCGTCTGTGGCGCACGTCTCACTGGACGAGCTGCAGCTTCATGAAGCCCCGCATTGAGCCGACCGTTTCCCCCGTGCCCGGCACGTACTGCCCCATAACCTGGGCGCTTATGTACTTGGTGGGCTCGCCGTCTATTTTCTCCTTGCCCTGGTCCGTGAGCACCAGCTCGACGAAGCCAACGATCTCAAAAACCGTGTTCGCTCCCGTGCCCGACACGGCGTTGTAGACGCACGCCACCACCGTGTCGCCGGCCTCGATATGATCACCCACGGGCCCGTCGAGCGCCGCCACCCACCCCGTGTTGCCCTCGACAACGAGATTCCCTGTCACGGGGTCGATGTTGAGGGGGCCCTGGTAGCCGTCCGTCACCCAGGCCACCTGGTCGACCGTGGCGTTTTCGCCACCATTGAAGTCCAGCAGGCCGAAGACGCCCGGCGTCACCAGGTTGTCGTCGTAAAGAGTGAGCGTGTCTCCCGGGTTTCCGACATCCGGTTCGTAGATGGAGAACGGAATGAGGCACTTGGGGCGAAACCTGGCTGTGGCTGCGGCCGCCGCCTCCACGGAGTCCAGGCCTACGAGGCAGGCGAAAAACGTCTCAACCGGGCCCCCGGGCGCAGCCGGATCCCGGATGGCTCTGGCCACGACCCCGTCGGCTGAGTGACTATCGCTCAAAGGGATGACCTGGGTCCCGTCCCAATCGCCGAACACCACCTCGACCCGGCAACCAGGGGCGTTCGTCTGAGCTATGGCGGTCGCCTCCGCCGAACCCACCGTGCGCGCGGCATTCTCGTTGGCGCCATTGGCCCGTTGATCCCATAGCTCCAAGACAGCCGCCAGGGCCGCAGCGTCGGCAGCGTTCTGAAGTTCCGCCCGAGACGTCACCAGGTGACCCACATCCGTTGCCAGAGCGGAGGCCAGGCACAGCAGCACGAAAGCACCGCAGAAAAGGACAATCACCTGCCCACCCCGCCCATTCACATGGTTGGGCTTGCCCATGGATTGGTCCTCACAAGGTCATGATGCCGGCTTATGGAAGCCGGTGTGCACGGATTTGAGACATGGCGCACTTCTGTTCATACTCCAAGCAAAGGCGGTGCCACAGGGATCTGTGAACCGCCGCCGTGGCAGGCGATGTGCGCCGTCGCTGCTCCGGCACACTGTTTGCTCCAATCTTGTTCATGGGTAGGATTGCTACACCTATCGCACCTGTGCGCGAGTGTGCGAGGGGGACGGATGCGCATGAAGAAAGTGGTCTGTCTACTATGTGTGCTCGGGCTTGGGGCGGGCGTTAGCACAGCCGACGAGAGCGTGCTCCGCAGGAGCTGGTCGATGCAGTCCGAGCAGAGGGCCCGCCTGCTAAGCCAGGCGACGGCCCGGATGGAGAAACTGATGCTGCGGTGGTCAGTCGAGCCCGGGCTGCGCCAGGAGCCGGACAGGGATTCAGACGTTCGGTGGCTGCTCGACAACCCGTATGCCGCGTACCTGGTCCTCGACAAGGAACTGGCACAGACGCCCTCAGGCACCCGGCGCAGCGCCGCTCTCTACCTGACCGCGCGGTTGGGAAGGCGGAATCTGGGGCAGTACCTGCCCGCGCTCCTGCTAGACTGCGACAGCGACGAGGAGTGCCTTGAGGTCATGCGTTGCATGGCGGCGCTCAGGGACGCCACTTCACTCCGAACGCTGGAAGCATTCCTCGCGCTTGCCAACGAGGAAGCAAACGAGGCGCTTCTGGTGATAGCAGTGCAAGGCCTGGGCCTGTCGATGCGGCCCAAGTATCTGCCCACGATCGGCTCTGTGCGCCAGTGGTTCAAGTCGCCGCGGGCCCAGCTCGAAGGCGCGAAGGCCGCCTGGCGCTGCGGCGACCAGAATGCCCTGGCGGAGGTCGGTCAGTTCCTCCACTCGCCCGACCTCGAGGTCCAGGGCGAAGCCATCGGTTTCCTGCGCGAGAACTTCTGCGCGGAGGCCCTGGGCATGCTGGCCGGCCTGGCCCGGACGGCCGAGGATCAGAAAGTGGCAGCTAGGGCCGTCGAGGCTATCATAGAAGGAAGCAATTACGGCGAGCCCGTGCCCGGAGAGCAGAAGGAGACGACCGATCCGCCCGAGCTCGACGACCTGGTGGACCCCGCGGCCAGCCTACCGGAACAGCCCGAGGAGCCGCCGGCCGACGCCACTCCGGGCGGACTTCCCCCCGATCTGTCCAAGCTCTCGGCCCAGGAGCTTCAGGAACTGCTGCAACGCATGGAGACCTGGTGGACCGCCGAGGGAGCCGAGCTGTTCGAGAAACGGCGCCAGACGGAGGACGTCTCATAGGAGAATAGAGGCCCTGGTAGCCGGGGCGTTCGCACGCTGGCCCAGGGCAGGGGAGGACCATAGATGAGAACAAAGGAACCAAGAAAGACCAGGGGCACCACCGGCGAGAGCCGTAGCGGGCAGATGCTCATACTGTTCGCTGTCGTGGTGCTTATAATGGTCGTAATGTGCGTCCTGAGCGTCGACGTGGGGCGCATAGTCACCTCCAATGCGGAGCTGCGTAACGCGGTGGATGCCGCGGCCCTGGCCGGGGCCAGCCAGCTCAGGGCGTTCGTCGACGAGGGCCAGAAAGCGCTGGCCAGAGAGCAAGCCACAGCTCTTGCCTGCGCCAATGAGGTGGCCGGAGACCCCCTGACGATCGACCCGGGCACGGACATCATCTTCGGCCGCTACATCGAGGGCTCGCGAACATTCAAGCCCGAGGCGCAGTTCGGGGCCGGCGAGGTTGTCGACAGCGTCATGATCCAGGGCCGGCGCACGGAGGACTCGCCGGACGGCCCGATCGAGCTGTTCTTCGCCTCCATCTTCGGCATCCACGCCACAGCCCAGACGGTGCGCGCCGTCGGCACCAAGCCCCGCCGCTACGTCATGTTCGTGATGGACCGGTCCGGCTCGATGTGCTACGACACGACCAACATCCTCTACCGATACTCGCCCAACGCCGACGCCAGCATGGACAAGAGCCCCACCCAGTGGTACTGGATGCCGCGCAGGATTTACAAGGACGGCTACTGGCAGACGGCCTGGATGTACGCCCTGGACGACGGCACCGGGGACACGGTGACCGACTTCCTGCCGCCGCACATACAGTCGAACCTGCTCTACGGCACCTACTTCCGCTATTGCTCCAAGGACCAGCCCGGCACCGTCCAATCCGGCTGGCTCAACGCGCCGGCGAACCTGACGATCTACTCAAGCTACGGGGCGACCTACTCCTCGTGGACCGCCGATAGCTACGGCCCGATCAGCTCTTGCGACTATGCGATGGCCAACGACAAAGTCGAGCCCATCCAGTCGAGCCAGGACGCGGCCGTCGCCTTCGTCGACCTGCTCAACTCGGAGCGCGACCGGGCCGGCCTGGTCAGCTATGCCTGGTACGGCACCCTCGATCACCAGCTGACCGACGATTGGCCGGGCCTCCAGAACCAGATGCAGGTCTACGATGCGCGCGGAGCGACCGCCCTGGGCCCCGGCATGGAAACCGCGAACGATGAGTTCATCGACTCGGGGCGCGCCAGCGGGTTCGGCCAGCGCATCATGATCCTGCTGACCGACGGGCTGGCCAATACGGTCGACGGCAACTACTACAACAACCCCTACTCCGATGAGTCCGTGACGTTCTTTGGGACGTCCGTCCAGTGCCAGATATACCAGGCGGTGGTCAGCGACATAGCCACGGAAACTCAACGCGCAATGAACAACGGCATCAGGATCTACGCCGTCTCGTTCGGCGCCGGTGCCGACCAGAAGCTCATGCCCCTGATCGCCGCCAAGACCAGGGGAGCCTATTACTACGCCGCCGACCATTCGGACCTGACTGACATCTTCGTGGACATCTTCTACAACCTGCCGGCGGTGCTGACCTACTGACCGCACAAGGGGAACCGACATGCGCGTGATGGTGGTGCTGATGGTGCTGGTGGCCATCGTGGCTACCGTGTTCGGGCTCTTCCCCTCGGTCAGGTCGAAGGCAGAGGCCGCTCTGTTCGGCCCGGAGACCGCGAAGAAGGCAGCCCCAAAGGAGAGCGAGGAGGAGGAAAGCGTCGTCGCAGCAGCCGCGGCGAAGGCCGGAGAGGGCCTGGTAAAAGTACTCGCGGCGGCGAAGGAAGCCGTGACGGACGTCAGCCCGAGCGAAGCCGCTCCGCGCCGGCCCAATGCAACGGCGGCCCCGGCCCCCTCGCCGCCTCAACCGGCCCAGCAGACCCCGCAGCCTGGTCTCTCCGCCGCCCCGGCCGCCCAGATTGAGCTTCCCCCCGCGCTGAGCGGGGCGCGCTTCGGCATGACGTCCAGCCAGGTCCAGGCGGCTTACTCCCCCGCCTGGCACAGGCAGCAGGGCGGCGAAGCGATGTTCGCCCACTATCCGGTCCCGGACAAGAGCCAGGTCTTCCGGTTCCACTTCGCCAACGAGTCGCTGTACCTGATCGAGGTGCAGTTCAAGCAGAGCGAGGGCCGGACGCTCAAAGAGCTCTACGACTACTACCGCGAGGGCCTCGTCCGGACGTACCGGAACGCGCCCGAAGCCGGTGGCACGAGCTGGTCCGACGGCACGCTTGACGTCCACATCCGCATGGACAAGGCCAAGAATCTGGTCCTCATCAGCTACACCTGCCCCACGGCCAAAGGCTAAGGCGCTATTGCCGAACCCGCTCCGTCGGCCCGAGGTCGAGCGAGAACGCCGAGGGCAAGGAGGCCGAAGCAGGCGATTCAAAGGCCAGAATCGCCGATGCAGGCCGACATAGCCCTTCGGTGCTCGCAGCCGGCCGAAGCCAGGATGGGGTTTTGCAGCAGCGCCTTAGCCGGCCCCAGCCCCGGCCCCCTGCCCTTCGTCCGTTTCAGCCTGCCCACCGCCGCGCCTTCGCTGCAACGGTGGCTGGCCCTTGCGCCCCAAGCATTGCGCGGAAAGGCAATAACCGCTACAATGTCGGTTACAGATTCGGGAGCATCCCGGATAAGGGGGGCAGGTCGCCTGCGACCTGCATAAGGACCGCACCATGAGAGCTCTGAGCTACTTCGCTGCAGTGGCAGTCCTGACGGCCGCCTGGGCGGCCAGCGTCCTGGCAGGCGGCCAGGGCGGTCCTGACATCTGGGTCAAAGTGTCCGGCACCGACTGGCTTAAAGAGGTCACCGTCGAGTCCAGTGCCGCCGGAAACGTCTTCCAGATCCTGCTGGAGAACACGTCCGACACCCAGCAGGTCTACCACTTCGAGGGACCCGCCAGCAGCGCCGATTGGCAGGTAGACTACGAGAGATCGGGCAGCCCGTCGTCCAACGAGTTCGACCTGGCCCTGGACGCGGGCGAGTCCGATACGCTCTCGCTGACGGTGACGGAACAGGGGGCTCCGCACACCTTCTTCCTGGGCGCCCTCGCCTTTGGTTTGGGCGGCGACGTGTCGCAGGCAGCGGCTAATCTGGTCGTTCCTGCGGACCTGGCGGTCCGGGCGGACGGACAGGCCACGTGGACGGGCGAAGACGTGATCGGCAGTGCCGATGACCAGGTCACGCTCAGCACGCTGCGGGCCGGCCAACCGGCCAGCTTCACCGTCCGGCTGCAGAACGTCCAGAACGCCTCCGTCTCCTACGACCTGCGCGCGCACCAGTCCACGGCCGACGCGCAGATCGTGCATTGCTCCCTGGACGGTCAGGACATCAGCGCAGACATCCTATCGGGCACCGGCTATCGAACGTACACGCTCTACCCCGGGGAAGACCTGCTTCTCTCCTTCGCCCTGCTGCCGGTGGGCACGAGCGCGGGCCAGCGGGACGTGACGGTCAGCGCCCGGGCGGCGGAGATCGACTCGCCCGCGCTGGACATCACCCCCGTCTATGCCAACGTGCGCCCTTTCGCCGTCCACAAGGACGATGTCGTCCCGGAGGGCGAGTCGATGATCGTCTATCCCGGAAGCCAGTTCAGCGCGGGCTTCTTCGGCCTGGTCAACTTCGACGGCGGGGCATTCCCGACGAAGGAAGCGGAGGAGTGGATTCTCTCGGGCTTCCAGGAGGGCGTGGCCATCGATCCGGACACGGGTTATGTCTGGATCCAGGGCGGCACGGGCCTGCGCAAGGGCCTTGACCACGCCGCGGATCAGATACTGGGCCAGGAGATCGCCGTGCCCGTCTACGACCAGGTGACCGGTCAGGGGCACAACACGATGCTGCGCGTCATCGGATTCATCGTCGGCACGCTGGTCGAATCCAGCCTGGGCGAGGGGGGCTACATCCGCATCGACGTGTCCGGCTGGCTGGGTGACCTCTCCAGGTCGGATGCCGTGGCCATGAGCAGCCAGCTCGCCACGGGCGGCCTGCGCGAGACCGGTTGGCGCGAGCTGCACTGAAGCGACCGCCACCCCCCGCGCGGCAGCTTTCGGCGCGCAACAACATGACGGACCCGCGGGGCTGTCATTCGCCGGTGCCGTAACGGCGCAGCAACCTCACCATTGCCCGATCGCCACAAAGCCGAGCCTTGTCGATCGGCCTCTTGCCCTGAGCGTCCCGCAGCTCCGGATCCGCGCTGCTGCTCGTGCCCCATATCTCACCTCACAGATCGGCACTCACCTCACGCAGCGCCGCATTGAGGCTCGTTGCGTCCGGGTATCGGTCCTCGGGCTCGCGCGACAGGCACTTCATGATGAGATCGGCCAGCGGCTGAGGCACGTCCGGTCGGACCTCGGCGAGGGGCTCAGGCCGTTGAAGGGCGTGCTGGAGCGCAAACTCGGCGCCCTCGGATACCAGGCTGCCGGTAAGCAGTTCGTAAGCAACACGTCCTACGGCGTACACGTCGACCGCCGGGGACAGCCTGGGCTCCCCTCGGATCTGCTCCGGCGCCATGTACTGCAAGGTTCCGGCGGCTGCGCCCGGCTTGGTGAGGCGAGTGGCACCCTCCACCAATGCCAGCCCGAAGTCCATGACCTTGGCAGTGCCATCCTCAGTCACCATGACGTTCTCGGGCTTGACGTCCCGGTGCACGATCCCCTTCTGGTGGGCGTAGCCCAGGGCGTCAGTGACCTGGAGCAGAAGGTCAACACATTCCCGGGGCTCGAGGGTGCCTTTGTCCGAGAGGATGCCGCGCAAGGTTTGGCCCTCGACGTATTCCATGCTGATGTAGGAGCGTCCCTTTTCTTCCCCCACATCGAACACACCGACGATGTTGGGGTGGCTGAGCTGGGCGACGGCCTGGGCCTCACGGACCAGGCGCAGCCTTAGCTTGTCGTCCTCAGCCAGGTGGGACGAGAGAACCTTCAGCGCGACTGTCCGCCTAAGGCGCTTGTCCTCGGCGAGGTACACTGCCCCCATGCCACCGGCTCCCAGTGCCTTCTTGACAGAATAGCGCTCCTTTGTTTCAGCCGACAGACGTTCGAATCCGGCCTGATCTGCGATCACCGTGCGATCCGCGTGGAGTTCCGGTCCTCGACGGGCGAACACGCCGCTCAGCGCCTGCACGTTCCTCAGGCGCTCCTGTACATCCCTGTACCGGTAATCGACACCCAGTATGTCGGCGTACATCTGCGAGGCCTGATCGTAGTGCCCCCCCAGCTCTCTGGCCTTTGCCATTCCGTAGAAGACCCCGAGGTTGTCGGTTGAGATGGACTCCTGCTCGAGAGCGGCCTCGAATCGGTCCACTGCAACGTCGTAGTGCTCCATCCTCATGAAGCATTCGGCCGAGTGCAGCAAAGCGGGTCTGCGATACTCCTGATCAGCCGCCGCGCGCTGGAGCTGCTCGAGGGCGGTGTCGTACCGACCGCTCTCCTTGAGCAGCACACCCAGTCTGAGACGCGCCGCCATGTCCTGAGCGTTCGACCTAAGGTGCTCCTCCAACATCCCAATGGCCGCCGCCTTGTCGTCCGCGATGCTGTAGAGCCGGGCGGCCTCGTCGTAGCGCTCCGCAGCCTGAAACAGCTTGGCAGCCTGGTCGAAGTCGCCGAGCTCCTCGAACAGCTCGGCGGCACGGCCAGAGCGGCCCGCCTGGCGGAAGCACATCGCAGCTTCCTGTATCCTGTCGTTGGCTTCGTATATTTCGCCCGCCTTCTCGTGCTGTCCGGCCTTCCCGTAAAGCTCCGCCGCCTTGAGGTAGTGGGCGAGCAGCTCGTTGCTCCGTGCCGCGCTGCTGTAGTCCTCCGCCCTCTCGAAAAGCTCTGCCGCCCGCTCGTTGCTCCCCATGTCCTGATATGCGGTCGCCGCACTTGCCAGGTCACCGCACTTCTCGTAGTTGGCAGCCGCCCTTCGCACGCAGTCGTGGAAATCGACCCACACCAGCTGGTTCTTGACACACCGCAGGACGACGGACATCCCCGTGGCGTCCGCCTGGCCGCTCATGAGCCTGTGCTCGTGCGCATACCGGCAGATCACGGCCCCCTCCTTGTTACGAAGGCGAGCCGCATCGTCTGCCACGGTCAACACGGTGTGCTGGGGCGTCAGGACGACGTTATGAACCCAGGACGGCTCGTCCACCGCCCACACGGGCTCTTGACGCCTCACGTCCACGAGCTCAACTCTGCGCATGCCCCTGCCGAGCGCAAGCATGGCGCCGTCAGCGCTCAGCGAGACGCTGTGCACCCAGTCAGGGCCGGACCAATGGCGCATTTCCTTGCCATCTTCACCCAGCAGCACGCACGTGCCGTCCGCCCTCGCGACGCCACACAGAGTGCCCTCTTCCGACAGGGCCACGTCCCACACTGTCTTCCCGAAGCTGCGTTGCCACCTAACGCTGCCGTCGCTGTCAAGACACACCACCCGGCCGTCTTTCGTGCAGCAGGCGATCCTGCTCGCAGACGGCGTTACGCTGACCTTGACCGGCTCTGCCGCCAGGTCGAAATCCCACAGCAGAGACTTGTCCCTGGCCACGAAGTAAAGGTTCCTGTCGTCGCAGCCCAGAGCCAGCCGGCCGTCGCGCGATAGGGCAACGCAGGAGGGCAGTCCGCCCCACATGGGCTTGTAGCGCCACAGCAACTGGCCGTCATCGTCCAGCAGTTGGACTTCCCTGTTCGCGCATCCCACTGCGACGTAGCTGCCATCCTCTGACATGCTCAGACAGACAAGCGCGGCATCGAGTTCGCTCAGCCAAGCCAGTTCAGGACGCAGCACGTTGCGGAACAACTTGGCGGACGACCGAAGCAGTTGGTCGTCGCGTTCGTAGGCCTCCGCCGCCTCGAACGGGTGGCCGGCTTCCTCCAGGAGCTTTCCCGCCTGTCCGTAATCCCCCAGCCCTATGTAGCACTCGGCGCCCTCGCTGGCCATCCCCGCCTGGGCATAGAGCGCGGCGGCCTCCGCCGTGCTGCCCGCCTCCTGGTAGAGCTGCGCCGCTGCTACGGTATTGCCGGCGGCCCGGAGCACCCGCGCGGCTCCGCCCAGGTCACCGGCCCGCCGGTACATGCTGACGGCCTTGGCGAACTGACCGGCCTCCCCATAGAGCTCGGCCGCCTCGTCGTATTCGCCGAGCGCTGCCCGGGCGTCCGCAGCTCGCGAGAGCATGCCGAGTTCCGCGTAGAGGCCCGCCGCCGATTCGAAGTCCTTGGCTTGCTCAAGAGCTGCGGCCGCCCTGTCCTTCTTCGAGCACTGCAGCCAGAACTCTGCGGCCCGTTTGTGCTCTCCCGCCCTCTCAGACAACTCGGCTGCCTGCTCGACCAGGCCTGCCCGCCCTGCCGCGTCGGCAGCGGAGGCGTAGTCTCCCTGCCGCTCATAGGCGACTGCCAGGGCGTCCCACGCACCCTCTTGTCGGTACAGCTCGATGGCCTCGCCGACCCGGCCCTTCGATAGCAACTTGTGCGCCTTCTTTGTTCGGTTACCTATCGGCCACATCTGCCCCGTTCCTCCCTGTGCGCTGCCCGCGGCGGAGACCGGCCTTACGGATCAGCGCCTCAAAGACATCCTGCTGCTCCCTCACGACCTCTGCCTCAATCGGGGGAGCAACGCGCAGGACCTCCTCCAGCGTCGTGATGCCCTGCACTGCCTTGACGAAGCCGGCCTGCTTGAGCGACAGAAAGCCGGGGGCCTTGCGTATGAGCTCAATCAACTCACGTGCCGCAGGTCTGCCCAGAAGGACATCGCGCATCTCCGAACCGACGACAAAGAGCTCAAAGACGCCCGTGCGGCCGCGGAATCCTGATCCCAGGCATTCCTGGCAGCCCGTCCCGCGTCGGAAGTCAACTGTGTCCGGATCGAAGCCTTTCACCTGAAACTGCTGAACGATGTCCCTGCGCGGGACGTATACCTCAGAGCAGTTCGGACAGACTTTCCGGACGAGCCTCTGGGCCAGCACGAGCAAGTCGGCCGACGCGAGGAACGTGGCTGCCCCCGAGACATTGGCAAGCCGGACGATGGCACTCGCCGTCTCCTCTGCATGTAGGGTCGCGAACACCTTGTGGCCCATGAGCGCGCACTCGAGCAGCGCCTCAACCGTCTCGCTGGTGTCGATCTCTCCCAAGGCAATCACGTCCGGGTCGTGGTGCAACACGCCGAACAGCGCGCGCGGCAGATCGACCGCCTCGCGACCGGCCAGGTTGTTCTGGACAACACCCTCCATTGCGTACTCGACCGGAGCTTCCACCGTCACGATCTTGGTGGCGCCGTCGTTCAGGTGGTTGAGCGTGGCATACAGCGTCGTCGTCTTTCCTGCTCCCGTCGGTCCCGCGAAGAGGGCCGCCCCCGAGCTTTGGGCCGCCATCGCCGTGTAAGCCGCCATTTGTGCCGGCAGCATGCCCAGCTCGTCGAGGTCCATCAGCCCGGCGTCCTTGCGGAAGATCCGGATCGCCACGGCCTCGCCGAAGACCACGCGGCACACTGCCACACGCAGGTCGACCTTCTCGCCGTCCACGTCGGCCAGGATCCGCCCTTCCTGTTGCTGCAGGACCTTCGAGATGTCCAGGCCCGCAAGCGCCTTCGCCCTTACGGCCATCGGTTGGGCGAGTGGCAGCGGCAAATCTGTAGCGAATGTCAACGCGCCGTCTATCCGGAAGCGGATCCTAACGCGGTCGCGTTCGGGTTCGATGTGAATATCGCTCGCACGCTCTTGCAGGGCCCTGTAGACGATGTAGTCGAAGGCACTCGCGGCGCGATTGACTTCGTGCTGCTCCGCGATGGCTCCGCTCTCAATGACAAGCGGTGCCGGCAGCACGTCAGCCGCCCCTCCAGCCATTTCGCCCGCCCTTCCCTGCCCTCCCACGGTCTTCTGCAGGAGCAGCGACTCGATGGCATCGGCAATGCGTGTCCGACTGCACATGGCCAGTTCCACGTCTGCCCCCAGCATGTCCTCAAGCTGAAGAACCAGGTTCTGGTCAGTGGGATCGGCAAGGACAACAGTCACGGCCCCGTCCGTCTCGAGCATCGGGATGACGGAGTTGAGCTTCAGGAACCGCTCAGGCAGCCGGCTGAATACGGCGATGTCGACGAGGCTCGGCTGAGGAACTACGTAGGGGATGTCAAGCTGCCGGCTCAAGGCTCGAGCCAGTTCCTCCTCGCCGACGATCTCCTGATCGAGGAGGATCTTGCCCAGAGCGTCCCCGGTGAGTGCCTGTTGGCCCAGCACGTCCTGCAACTGCTCTCGGGTGATGGTGCCATTCTCAACCAACACGTCGCCGATCCGCATCTTCTTCCCATGTCGTTTGATTGAGTCCCGCAGCTGTCGGCGAGTGATGTAGCCAAGGTCCGCCAATATGTCGCCGAGCCGCTGCCGCTGCTCCTGCTCCTTGTGGATCTGAAGCGCGTGGTTCAGCTGGCTTCGAGTGATGACGTTGTCATCAACAAGCAGCTCGCCCAACGGCCCCTCCGCAGTTGCCATTTCATTCTCCTAGGGAACGGCGATGAGTCGCAGCCCAGTACCCGGCCTGGCCGGCAAAGCACCCGATCAGGGCCTGTGCCGTCATTTCAGACGCAGGTCTGAGTGGCGTGCCGAAGCAGCAAGCCAACTCCTGTAGCCGCAGGCAGGCGGTCCGGTTGCCTGACGGCGGACATTATAGGGGCACCGGCGGCCTTTTCAAGACCTGGCTTGACCAGGAAAGACGTGCAGACCAGAAGGCCCTCGCCCACTATTGGGCTCCCTGGTCCCTGACAGACGATCCACTGTGGCGGGGCCCACCGTGCCGGCGCGCCGCACTCCGGATAGCTCCGCCCCTGAGCGCATCGCACCGGATTGGGGCGGTAAGGCAGGCCTGGTCCGCGCCTCCCGCATGCTCATCTTCCCAGGTCACGTCCGCCCAGGCCTGCCCTCCGGCCTCCTCGACGCCTGATAGGCGTCTCAGGTGCCATTGCGCATGGCCTTCTCTACCGCTTGGCCCGTGGTGCGCTGAGTAAGGCACTTGGCCCTGTAGTCCGTCCAGGCGATGAACGCGAATGTGCCCATGACCAGGAGAACGTGCAGCACCGTGGCCGCCAGGCGACGGCCCCTGCGTTCCTGCAGCCGTCGCCAGCGCTCTTCCACGGAAGCCTGTGCCTGTTCCCGGCCCTTCGTCAGGAGCACCAGCAGGAACTTGAGCGGCCGGCCGCCCCAGTACGCATGGACGGTCATCGCCGACAGAGCCGCACCCAGCGCCATTATGCCCGGCGCACCGGCACGCTGCACGAAGCCGTATCCCCGTTCGGCGTCCGAGCCTGCGAAGTAGCAGCCGAAAAAGGCGGCCAGGAACAGGGCAAAGACGAGCCACGCCACGATGCCGCCTCTGAGGAAATGGGCCGCGGCCCCTCCTCTCGCGCGCAGGCGGAATAGCACGAGCACAACGAGCCACGCGACAAGGAAGCCGCCCGCGACCAGCGCACCTGCCATCCCCCCAGTCACAATGGGCCCCTCCTTTCGTCCCGTCCCTACATACCGTGCGAGTCCTCGCTCTATTCGCGCGGCAGCGCGCTCCCGCCCGGCCTCCGAGCGCCGGGCTCCGTGCCGCCATGCCAGCGCAGGAGGCCTGCCACCTTCTGAAGCCCGAGGAGTGTCACCGGCGCCATACCCCTGCTTCCCTGCGCTGCGCCTCCTTACTTGAGATCCTCATGCTGGCGCAGCAGCTTCGCCACGGCGTCCTGCCCCTCGCGTTCCGCGTAGTCGACGGGCTTCCACCGCCGCTGACACCGCGCCTTCACATTCGCCCCATGGGCCAACAGCGCCGCCGCAACCATGAGGTGGCCTTTCTCAGCGGCCACGTGCAAGGGCGTCCAGCCGTCCTCTGCCTTCGCGTTCGGATCGGCACCGCGCTTCAGCAGAATGGACGCCACAGCCGAACTGCCTCCGGACGCGGCCATGTGCAGCGGCGTCCAACCGCGTGGCCCGACGGCGTTGCAGTCGGCCCCACACTCGATCAGCGCCTCCACGGCTTCCGCGTTGCCAAGCACTGCTGCCCCATGGAGAGGCGTATTCCCGCGGGCGTCCCTGGCGTCCACTGGCAGCCCTGCCCTTACCAGCAACCTGACGAAGTCAGCATCGGCTCGCTCGCCACAGTAATGAAGGGCCGTCCAGCCATGCTCACCGCTGGCGGTCACGTCGGCGCCGCTGGCCAGAAGCAGAATGACCGCCTGTCTTCTGCCCCCAAGAGCCGCATCGTGTAGGGGCGTCCGGCCACTGCGACTGGCCACGTTCACGTCAGTCCCGGCGTCGAGCAGGACCTCCATGGTCGCCGGGTGGCCGTGGCACGCTGCGGCGTGCAGGGGCGTCAGGCCGTGCACGTGCCGCGCGTTCGCTTCCAGACCCCGGCGTAGCAGGTCTTCCACCATCTCCGTCTGCCCCCCAGCCGCAGCCGCATGGAGGACGGTCCCCTCACGGAGGTCCCTGTCATGCAGATCCGCACCGCGATCAAGGAGGAACTGAAGGGCGTCAGCCTGCCCCCGCCAGGCCGCGTAGTGCAAGGGAGCCCTACCCCTTTCGTCCCGCAGGGCCATGTCAGCACCGCCGGCCAGAAGTACCTCAAGCGTGTCCACACTCCCGCTGGTTGCCCCAATCATCATGGGCGTCGCGCCACCTCCAGCCCGGGCGTTCGCGTCCGCCCCGGCGGCAAGGAACAGCCGTACCGCCTCGGAACTACCAGCACATGCCGCATTGTACAGGGGCGTGCAGCCGTTATCCGTTCTCGCGCTGAGGTCAGCGCCCGCGGCCAGCAGTAGTTCTGCCACTTCAGCATGGCCGTGGAGTGCCGCACCGTGAAGGGGCGTCGTGCCACGGTGCGTCGCCGCAGTCACGTCAGCTCCCATGTCCAGCAGCACCCGGGCTACCGCCGGGTGCCCTCCGGCGGCACTATGGTGCAACGGCCGCGCGCCATTCTCATCTGCAGCGTCAGCGTCCGCCCCGCGCTCGATGAGCAGCTTCACGATCTGCTCGTCACCGCCCCAGGCTGCATCGTGAAGGGCCGTTCGCTGCACCGGGCCGCGTGCCTCGAGGTCGACTCCCTCCGCCAGCAGCAGCTCCACGACTCGTCCATGCCCGTTTGCTGCTGCCACTCCAAGCGGGGTTCGGCCTCCATTCGCGGAGGGCTGCAGACTTGCCCCTTCCGCCAAGAGGAGGGACACAACGTCCGCGTGCCCCCGCTGGGCGGCGACCAGGAGCGGCGTCCAGCCATGAGCGTCCGCCACGCCCGGCTGCGAGCCCGCGTCCAGGAGCAGCTTGACCACTGCCAGATCGCCACCCCACGCGGCCGAATGCGTGGGCGTCCCGCCCGTCGACCGCTTCGCGTGCGGATCTGCCCCGCGCGCCAGGAGCAGTCTGACGACCTCGGCGTGCCCCTCTCCCGCAGCAAGGTACAGCGCGCTCCGCCCGCCCTGGTCTCGCTGATCGAGGTTGGCACCCTCGTCGAGCAGCCGCCTGGTTGCCTCGACGTCCCCGCCCTTGGCAGCGAGGAGCAGTGGCGGCAGTTCGGCGTCCTCACCTTCGGCGACGGCGGCGAAAGCAAAGACGCTCAATAGGGTTGTCGCAACGAACAGGTCCGCAACCCACTCACGCAGCCGCATCGCCGCCCTTCCACCCACAAGCCCCCCAGTCACAATGGGCACCTCCTTCCGTCCTATCCCTCCGTACGCTTCGGACGCAGCCTCTATTCGGCAGGCAATGTGGTCCGGGCCGGCTGGCGCCACCGATCCACTACGGCTGCGCCTCCCCTCCTTCGGCCTCGGCTGGAGGGTCCCATGCAGGCGGGTACGTCTTAGTCGGCCCGAATGGTCCAATCTCAACGCAGCGCGCTCTTCCTCCGTGCTCTCGAAGCAGGGCGGCTATCTCTTTTCGGCGCATCTCCAGTGCGTGATCCACAACGGAACGGCCCTCATTGTCGACGGCGTTCACGTCGGCGCCCCTCTCTATGAGGGACTCCACGACGCCCCCATTCCCGAAGACGACGGCCCACATCAACGGCGTCATGCCGTCGGCGTCGCGCTCCCGTGCGACAGCTCCCCTATCGACAAGCATCTCCACCGTCTGCCTGTCACTTCCCCGGAAGGCGCGCCACAGGGGCGTATCCCCGTAATCGTTCCTAGCATTAACGTCCGCTCCAGCGGCCAGTAACAGTCGAACGGCCGGGCCCCCATTGGTCCGAATGTACCCCCCGCACGCCTCCATGAGAGGCGTGTTGCCTTCGGAGTCCTTCGCGTCTACTTCAGCACCGGCTGCCAGAAGGAGGCGCACCGCTTCCGTATTGCCACCCCACGCCGCTTCATGCAGGGGAGTCCTTTGGAAATTGTCCCTCGCATCCACAACAGCGCCTTGGTCGAGGAGCATCTGCAGGGCTTCCGGCGAGCCGCCCATCGCAGCGAAATGAAGCGCGGTATCCCCGGCGTTATTGGTCGCATTGACACACGCACCCCTGGCCAGCAGCAAGGAGGCCACCTCCGGGTGGCAACCACCCGAAGCCGCGAAGAGAGCTGTTGAGCGGTACCTGTCCCTTGCGTCCACGTCGGCACCACGTGCCAGGAGGAGTTCCGCCACTGACAAACGCCCCTCCTGGGCCGCGTAGTGCAGCGCCGTACACTCATACATATCCCAGGGACAGGGATCTGCGCCGGCATCAAGCAGGCGCTCGACCGCTTCCCTGTCCCCAGCCGCAGCGGCCCTGTGCAGGGGGCGGTCGGAGACGGGTGGCTCCTGGACCGGAGGGTAATCGGTGACGCAAGCGCGCGTGCAGAGCA
>Ga0114922_10002787_pt1 | contig 16298 bp, 3 predicted proteins | sample AartaG_FD_100975 | JGI IMG/M metagenome (GOLD analysis project Ga0114922, IMG submission 100975) | Deep subsurface microbial communities from Aarhus Bay to uncover new lineages of life (NeLLi) - Aarhus_00045 metaG | ecosystem: Environmental > Aquatic > Marine > Oceanic > Sediment | place: Aarhus...
CAACGTATAACACAAAACCTGGTGATGGGGGTTGGAATGCCAATGCAGATTTTGACCGAAATGACTGGGTATCCCTTGGTGACCTCTCGTTGTTCTGCACTAACTGGGATCAGAAAGGGGACGCCTTTGGGCATTTCTAAAGGACGTCTGCTGCTGTTTGCGGAAGCGCCTCTCCCTTGGTTGGTGTTCATACCAGCAGCGAACTCAATATGCTGGTTAAATATAAAATCCGCTGAAGTGAAGGAATCGTGTCGAGACGGGAAAAGCAATTTGAGTCGTCATAATAGAAGACTAGAAGGGAAAACTGGGCAATGAGAAAAGGTAACTTCATGGGCAAAATCTTTGGGATTGTTCTTGTGTTTGTGATGATTTGGTCGGTGGTTGGAGGGTCGCCTGTTTTGGTAGAGGAGGCTGGGGCCTCTCCTGGAACCATTTACGCACTTGACAATTATTCCACAATTCAAACTGCGGCGGATACAGTAAGTCGCAATGACACCATAATTGTCAGAGACGGCACCTATGGCGAAAATGTGGAGGATATGAATAAAAACTTGGCACTTCACTCTGACAACGAAACCGTTGTAAGTAACTGGACCTGTAACAAAAAAGGAATTATAAGCTTATCCACGATAGAGAAAAACAAAATCTCTGACCAAACGATTTTCGGTATCTCGGGAGAGACTATCTTTGTTAGTTTAAAGCTGCTTAGTATTCCCTCTACGCTTGCATTTGACCATGATTTTGTCCCTGATTATTACCTTGAATACGAATGGAGTATTTACATAGATTTAGATAACAATCCCAATACTGGCTCATCTTATCGTTGTGAAGGATGTGAGGTGTCTATTTCACTAATGAACTTTAAATTTCCTAATTCCACACAGTACAATGCCACAATCATTGAAGGAACACAGCATAACACCTGGATCTGCGATGAACCTTATGGCTGGTACTACGGACATGAAATTGACGCTGTTGTAGATTACCCTAATAACACTATAAAGATGATGGCATCAAGAGAATGGGAAGAATTAAGAGATATTAATGAAAATAGTAGATTTTGCTTTGTAACAGGGTTTTATACACCTGATGGATTTGTGTCGGATAATACAAGCTTTTCTTCTGGAAGCAATATCATTACTGACCCGGAAGGAGATGTCGCGTACGATTTTATTGACATCGTACAAGGTAATTTGTTTTTATCGAAAACTTGGTATGTTGATGATGACCGGGTTGAGTGCCCTGATGCCGATTTCACCAAGATTCAGGAAGCGGTGGATAATGCCACCGCCGGAGATACCATTGTCGTTTATCCTGGCACCTACATTGAGAATGTGGATGTAAACAAAGACCACCTGACGATCAGGTCGGAGAGTGGGGCTGAGTCAACGATTGTTCAGGCAGCGAATCCAAATGACGATGCGTTTAATGTAATGGCAGACTGGGTGAACATAACCGGGTTCACGGTGCAAAATGCCACTCGGACTCATAAGGCAGGAATACATGTTGCATATGGAGTGAGTCATTGCAACATTTCCAGCAATAATATCTCGAACAACTTCTACGGCATCTTCTTGGATTATTCCAGCACCAGCAGCGACGTCACCAGCAACAGTGCATCGAACAACCGCGTCGGTATCTTTTTGCATTATTCCACTAAGAACAACCTGACCAACAACACGATGGTCAATGACGGAATATGTCTCGTTGGGAGTTCATTAGAACACTGGAACACTCATACCATTGACACCTCAAACAAGGTTAACGGTAAGCCGGTTTATTACTGGAAGAATGAAACAGGCGGGAAGATGCCTGAAGGCGCTGGTCAGGTCATCCTTGCCAATTGCACCGAGGTTACCATGGAGAACCAGAATATTAGCAAGGCAAGTGTTGCTATCCAAGTTGGATTTTCCAACCACTGCTGCCTGACCAGGAACAATGCCTCGAACAACTCTTGGGAAGGCATCTCGCTGTATGATTCCAGCAACAACAACCTCACCAACAACAATGCTTGGAACAACAACGGGGACGGCATCCGGCTGTATGAGTCCAGCAACAACAATAACCTCACCAACAACAATGCTTGGAACAATGGGGACGGCATCTGGCTGTATGATTCCAGCAACAACAGCCTCAGCAACAACGCCGCCTCAAATAATAACCGCGGCTTCTACCTGTATTATTCGAACAACAACACCTTAACCAGCAACACCGCGAATGAGAACTCCGAGAGAGGCATCTACCTGTCTGACTCGAGCAACAATACCATCTACCTCAACAACTTCATAGACAATACCTATAATGTACATTCTATAGATTCGACTAATTTCTGGAGCTCTCCAGAAGAAATAACCTACACCTATAACGGAAACAGCTACACTAGCAATCTTGGCAACTACTGGGACGATTACACAGGAAGCGATACCGATGGAGATGGGATTGGCGAGACTCCTTACAGCATAGATTCAGATGCAGACAGTTATCCGCTGGTGAAGCCTTTTGAGAATTATGAAATAGGGCCTGCCCCAGCAGAATTTTGGGTGGAAGTGGATAATTCCACGGGAGTAAATATATATGACGATTACTCTAGCTATACTTTTAGACACATTCCGGTCAATTTCATTTTCGATAGGACTCTAAAGAAAGGGATGGATGGTGCTGATGTCAAATACCTGCAAATTGTATTAAATAGCGATCCCAGCACCAAAGTGGCAGATTCTGGGCCTGGCTCTCCCGGGAACGAAACTACTCATTTTGGTGCACTGACCGAGGAGGCAGTAAAAAGATTCCAAGAAAAATATGCTTCCGAGGTTCTGGCTCCTTGGGGTTTAAGTCAGGGAACTGGCAATGTAGGGGTGACTACCAGAGCGAAATTAAATGCTTTGATTGGTGTTGCCATGCATGTGCCTGACAAGTGGATACTTAGGGTTACACCGGACACAGCAGTTGGACATTATTCCTATGAGGGAGAGGAGTTTGTATGGTGGCATGTGGAGGATGGAAAAATCTCAAATTCAAAGTGGGAAAGAGAGATTTCAGGCTGGGTAGCAGTAGCTCCCAAAGGCAGCGATGAGAGTAAATATGTTTTAAAAAGGAAAGGTGATGAAGCAAAGGAGAGGGTAGAGGAGATAATTGATAGGGACGGAAGGGCAAGCATAATTCTTGAGGCGGTGAACAAAAGTAGAGTTGCCTTTGAGCTAGGCGATTTCCCTCCAGAAATTATTCTAGCCATGATTGCTTGGGAAGCACCTGGCAATTTCGATAATGAGTATATAAGTTTTGATTGTGGGCGTGGAATTACACAGGTCACCACTAATGATTATGTAGGCGCAGGCAGTGGCAAAATAGAATCTTGCTTACCATACATCCACATATCCACGTCCAATCTTGTTGAGAATTGTTATGGTGGTATTTGCAAAGAAGCTAAAAATCCCTACCAATATTGCGGAAATTGTGAAATGAAAAATGGGGAATATTATTGCGGAGGTGAGAAATGTAGTGGCTGGACTTGTAAATGCTATCACGATAGCAGTTGTAAATGTAACCCCTATTCCAATACGGCCCAAGGGATAGAGGCAAACATAAAAGACGGGCTATTTACTCTGAGGGAGAAATATTCTGCTGCTTATAAGAATTACAGAAATGATGAAATCTGTTGTCCTGATGGAAAATGTCAAGGTGATAAAGAAAGATACAAAGCGAAAGATGAAGCAGGAAACGAGATTTCGATTACTTGTCAAGATGTGCTTTGGATTTCAACGGTGCAAAGATATAACGGTCTCCCAAGGGGCGTAGATCCTCCTACTAAGTATGTAAAGCGTGTAGGAGATCGTCTTCAAAGATTGGGGGAATGGTTTTCAATGGAGGAGATAAAGAACACATTTTATCCCAGCTTATCAATAAGTGACCTTTCTAGGCAGTTCAATGAAACAGCTTCTAAACTTAAGGCAGCATACACAAACCATCAACAGATAGAAATTTTTAGTCCTAGCGAGCTTCGAGTTTATGATTCTGGAGGTTACATCACTGGTGTATTGGACGGCGAACTTAAAGAAGAAATCCCATATTCTATCTATGATGAAGAAAGTAAGACTCTTGCAATCCTTTTCCCATTTGATGACTTTCGCTACGAAGTAGCAGGCACAGATGAAGGAACCTATGGACTAACGGTAACTTCTGTTGAAGATGGAAACGCTACTGCCGTAGCCGCTGTCGATGTGCCCACGTCACCTAACGCCACCCATAACTACACCATCAACTGGACTGCGCTCTCTCAAGGCGAGAAAGCGGTTACTATTGAGATAGATTCTGACGGCGACGGTGTGGTCGATGAAACTGTGTTCACGACACCACCAAATGAGCCAAGCAGCCCTTCACCCTCACATAATGGAACCAACATTTCTCTCAGCACCGTCTTAGGGTGGACAGGCAGTGACCCTGATGGCGACAACGTGACTTATAAGGTTTACTTTGGAACTAATGAAGACCCGCCACTTGTTTCCCTTAATCAAACAGAAACCAGCTACTCTCCATCACTCGACTATGCCACCAGATATTACTGGCGTGTGGTGGTTCGGGATGAACACGGCATGGCTGCTGAAGGCCCAGTATGGCAGTTTACTACCGTGGGCGCTACCCTGGAGGGACATGTTAATTTCAGCGGAAGGGAGGATGCTCCCGATAGTAAATGGATAGAGGGCTTTGAAGTAAAGTTCTTCAACTCGACAACTCAAAATGAGACGCTATGGTCGCCGAAAAATCGCACCACTGACGAGCATGGTAATTTCAGCATTGAAGGTCTTGCCCCCGGTGCCTATGATATTGGAATTAAGAACTCAACTTGCCTGAGCGAGCTGGTGACCAACGTGACGTTGACTGCGGGTAGTACCACTCCGGTTGATTTTGGCACCACACGAGAGGGCGACATAGATAACAACGATTGGGTTTACCTGGGCGATCTGTCGGCGTTTTGCACAGCGTATAACACAAAACCTGGTGATGGGGGTTGGAATGTCAATGCAGATTTTGACCGAAATGACTGGGTATCCCTTGGTGACCTCTCGTTGTTCTGCACTAACTGGAACCAGAAGGGGGACGCCTATGGGCATTTCTAGGGGACGTCTCCTGCTGTTTGGGGAAGCGCCTCTCCTCGAGTTGATGTTCATATACCAGCAGCGAACTCAATATGGTCGTTAAATATGAAATCCACTGACTTAACATTATGAAGAGCTAAGCAATGCAAGAAGGGAAAATGCTCAGCAAAATCTTTGGGACTACACTTGTGTTTGTGCTCGTTGGGGCAGTGTTGGCGATGGCACTTCCTTTTGCCAGCTTCGGGAATCAAAACCAAACCCTAGCTCAGGACGGAAAGACCTGGTATGTCGACGATGATAGGCTAGATTGCTCAGATGCTGACTTCACTAGGATTCAGGATGCGATGGATGCTTCCAGCTTCGGGGATATCATCATCGTTTGCCCTGGCAATTACCACCAGATAGATTTCATTATTGAGCCTGCAAGGGAAGTGGTAATTGAGGAAGGAGCAATTTTGAGGACGAAAAATGTCTTGCTTTGTGAAGGGGCACATCTGATTATGAGAGGAATATTGTATCGGCAAACAATTGATTTAGAGGATGGGGCAAGCATTTCTATGGAAGGTGGGCAAATAATCAAAGATGCAAGCCCCTTTTTAATCGTTGACGAGGCACAAACTGATAAAGGCACATATTCAGCGTATGAATCTGTACAAATTACCGGGGTGGTCTTGGATGAGAACGGGACAAGAGTGTCAGCTGATGTAGTAGCAGAGATTGAAAAGCCTGATGAATCAATAGAGACGGTTTCGTTAAATGAGACAGGTGCTGGCAGCTACGAAGGGACTTTCACCAATACCTCCGTAAATGGGACTTATCGTGTGGCGATACAAGCTGAGACGGCAGGGTATGTGGGGCACACCGTTTGGTTGAGTTTTGAAGTTACGCCAGTACCATTGATTTTGGTGCACGGCTACAAAGGAGAGCCTGACGATTTAAAAGATATGAAACAGTGGCTTGAGGATGATGGCTTCACTGTCTATCCGCTAGACTACGCACATGGGGAAGTCGCCAATGGCGATATCAAGCAATATGCCAAGGCGCTATGTTTCGAAGTCGAACGGGCAAAAAACGCAACAGGTGGGGAAAAAGTTGACATTATTGCACACAGCATGGGTGGATTGATTTCGAGATGGTATATAGAGAAATTCGGTGGTGCTACAAATGTTAGAAATCTGATCATGCTTGGGACACCAAATCACGGAAGCGAGCTATTCGAGCTAACGCGCATACCGTTTCTTGGGCCAATTCTGGGTCTTTTGGCCAACCCGGGGCAAGCAGGTGAAGACATGGAACCCAATAGTTCGTTTCTCGAGGAGTTGGGCTACGAAGGAAGAGCCAATTACCACACCATTGCGGGAACCAATGATCGGCTGAATCCTATTTTATGGTGGCTTACTACTCGAATTCTCGAAGGTGATGACGATGGCCTTGTCAGGACTGTCAGCGCTAAACTTAGTGGAACGGCTGACCATTCTGAACATTACTTGAATCACGATCAACTGAAGGAGAACAAAGCATTATATGCCACCGTGATAAAAGATATATTAACCGGCCAGCCAATTGGCAACCAGGACTATGTGGAAATCGAAACTCAACAAGCTGATAGCACTGTTGAAGAAGCCCCCGTGATCTCGGGCATGATCTTTCCTAGCGAGGAAGAGTCGCATGAAATACCAATCAGTGCTACCACCGAGGCGACTTTTGCCTTGGCTTGGCTTGCGGGCGACCTTGACCTCAGTCTGACCACCCCCAGCGGCACCTTGATCGACCCTTCTGTCGCTGAGAGCGACCCCAATATCATCTATTATGACGATGAGGACATTACCGTTGAGGGCTATACAGTGCAAAACCCAGAAGCTGGGATTTGGCAGGTGGACATAGTCGCGGTGGATATATCAGGGGAAGGTGAGCATTACACGGTGATGACCTTCCTTGAAACCACGGTAACTCTTTCTCTTAACCTGGCACGGTACCAGTATGATCCAGGCGATGAGGTCAATATCACCGCCGAACTCAAGAGGGGGCAGACAGCGATGACTGAGGCATCGGTTACTGCTGAGATACGGAGGCCAGACGAGTCAGATGAGAGTATTACATTGTATGATGATGGCTTGCACAATGACAACGAAGCGGACGATGGGATATACGCCAACAACTATGCCAATACAGATATGCGGGGGACCTACGGTATTACCGTCACTGCCTATGGAACAGTGGATAGCGAACAATTTGCCCGAGAATCATTCGCCACGGTATGGGTAGAACAATACCTAGATTTGACGTTGGGTGCATCTGACATTTGTTTCTCAGATGGCCTTCCATTTGCTGGTGATAGTATCACCATAGCTGCAACAATCTACAATATTGGAGATGCAGATACAAATAATGCTTCCATCCTGTTTTACGATGGAGAGCCTGCAGATGGTGAATTGATAGGTGAAGATACAATCAGTGTTGGTGCTGGTCAGGCGGCCGAAGCATCTATTTCTTGGAATGCCGCAGCAGGAGAGCATGAAATATGTGTTTTAATAAGCCCATTTAATGAGTTTCTAGAGAAGGATTATACGAACAACAAGGCATCCAAAATCATCGAAGTCGTTCAAATCCCAGACGGGCCGGTCCATAACCTGCATACAGGAGAAGACTTCTCCACAATTCAAGCTGCGATAGATGATTCTGATACAATGGATGGGCATACCATAATAGTAAATGCTGGAACTTACAACGAAAACGTAAACGTCTATAAATCTCTGACGATTAGATCAACTTCTGGAAGTCCCGAGGATACGATTGTTCAGGCAGCAAATCCAGATGACCATGTGTTTGAAGTAACCGCAAATTATGTGAACATCACTGGCTTCACGGTGGAAAATGCCACTACCTATAAGGCCGGGATATACCTTGGAAGCGCAGACCACTGTAACATTTCCAGCAATAATGCAACAGGCAACTACTATGGCATCTGGCTGTCGCAGTCGGACAACAACACGCTCACAAATAACACCGCAAACTCGAACACCTGGAACGGCATCCGTCTGCATTCTTCGAGCAACAACACGCTCACCAACAACACCGCCTCACACAATACCCGTGGCATCTGGCTGCAATATTCGAGCAACAACACGCTCACCAATAACGCTGCATCGAACAACAACGACGGGATCCGCCTGCAGGATTCGAGCAACAACAATATAGCGAACAACATCGCAGACGACAACGAATGGAACGGCATCTACTTGTACCTTTCCGACGGTAATAATCTTAGCAACAACAGTGCATTGAACAACGAATACGGCATGAAATTACATTACTCTGACAACAACGACATCATGAACAGTGACGTAAACACAAATAATCGTGCCGGCATCTATCTCTCTTATAGTTCCGGTAACGCGGTTTCACATAGCAATATTGCATACAATCATCATGGCGTCAGCGTTATCGGCAGCATCAGCAACGAGATTTCACATAATAACATCTCATACAATGTCCATGGCATCTGGCTCTGTGGTAGCTCCGACAGTACGATTTCGTGTAATAACATTACATATAACAGTAATGGGATCCTTGAACCTGGGGAAGAGCCTTTTCCTTCTGATAGAGCCCACACTTTTTCCGTAAGCGGTCCTGGCACTTATCCTCATTTTACTAAGGAATTGGTGATAGATCCTTTTGATGTAAGAGAGGGAGAGAAACAGACTTTTTCTATTTGGGCTGAAGACCCCCAAGGCATAGAGAGAGCGTATGCTATGGTTGAAACAGACGAGGATGATGAGTTAATAGAATTTGAATTAGTTGAAGGAACGGGCAATTTAGGAAGGTGGATGGGTTCCTGGGTGACAAGGGATATCTCAGTTGTCGCGGCCTCTTATGAGACAAGTTTCTATGCCGTGAATAACGGAGGTAACAACACTAGGCTGTGTGCTTGGTGGCATTCACTCGGTTCCGTTATCTCCAGCAGCACGATTTCGCAGAACAACATCAAATACAATGATTATGGTATCTGGCTGCATTTAAGCAACAGCAACACGATTGAAAAGAACAATGTATCAGACAATGGTTACGACGGCATCCGTTTAGAGGGCTCTTCAGGCAATAGTAGTATCAGGTACAACATCGCAAACTCAAATTACCTGGGCATCTACCTGGGTTCTTCAAGCAACAACACCATCTATAACAACTACTTCAGCAACACCAATAACGCCTGGGATGATGGGAACAATACATGGAACACCACAAATAGTACCGGGCCGAACATCGTCGGCGGACCACATATCGGTGGCAACTACTGGTCGGATTATACCGGCAACGATACCGATGGGGATGGCTTTGGGGATACCGAGATTCCGTATAATTGTACCGGGAATATAACAAATGGTGGGGATTGGCTGCCGCTGGTTCCGGCAGCAGGTGCTACCTATAATCTGACCATCTCGAGCACCGATGGTGGTAATGTGACCACACCTGGAGAGGGTGTGCAGGGTCCCTATAACTATAGTGAGGTGGTAGACCTGGTAGCCACGGCAGATACCGGCTATCAGTTTATGAACTGGACCGGAGATACTGGCACGATAGATGATGTTGATGCCGCCTCGACAAACATCACCATGTACGGGAACTACTCCATCACGGCGAACTTTGCTGAAGGGGCTCCGGCTCCAGTATGGTCTGTTGGTGACAACTGGGTATATAACTGCTCTTATGCAAATCCAGGGGGCAAGACCGAACAAGATACTTGTGAATTAACGGTCACCGTGGTAGGTGAAGAAGTGGTGGGGGACGAAGCCTGTTACAAACTCAATGGTACTTTCGTTCCTCCGGCGACCCGCGATGCCGCCGATATGTCGCTAACGTTGCACGTGGGGGACGTTGATATATGGAACAGCAAAGACCACATGGAGTATCTGAAAACGAGTTCCGCAATCGCAGAGCTTCCCGGGTTGCCATCCACCGTCACCTGGACTTATCCTGGAGACTATGGCTGGCCCTACGAGGTCGGGAAGACCTGGAGTTCTTCAGTGCGTGTTGTATCTGGTCCTCTAGATGAAATTACTGAGTTGGAGAATAAAGTACTTGGTGTGGAAGCTATTACCGTGCCCGCGGGAACATTCGAGTGCTATCATATAGTAACATACGAGCCCACAAGTCCCGACAACTATACTTTTGAGCACTGGTTCTCAACCGTGGTCAAATCCGATGTGAAGATGATAGACCGCTTCCTCTGGGCTGGCGAGGAGATCAGGGAGCTTACATCCTACTCTCCCGTTGTAAACGTCGGTGATGGTCAGGTAGATGCGGTTGGCTTAACTACGACTATAGATGTAACTTTGAGTGACGCACCAAATGGTCTTTCTGGCTACAATATAAGCATATCGTTATCCAATCCCGGTATAGCTGAAATTACATCGGTAACTTTTCCTTCATGGGCAACTTTGCATGATAACTCAACGCCTCCCGCCGATTCTGTCTGGATGAAGGCTGTTGACCTCAGCGATCAAGTCAAGGCTGGTGATACCAATATTAACCTTGCCACTCTAACGGTTAGGGGGGATAGTGAGGGAACTACTAATATCACCGCGACAGTTACAAAAATGGACGATGATAATGGTGACCCTGTTAATCTTTCCACTACCGTAGGACATTTTGTGGTAGGCAATCAGCCCCCAAATCAGCCGAACAATGTTGCGCCGGCTAATGGAGCTGCTGGTGTGAACCTTACGCCTGTATTGCAGTCCTCAGCCTTCTCGGATCTTAATGCAGGTGATTTCCATTTGGCTTCTCAGTGGCAAGTAAGAGGGGCCTCAGGTAGCTATTCCAGCCCTGTCTTTGACAGCAGCATTGATAACTCAAACCTTACTAGCATTGCTATCCCCTTAGGAACTTTGAACTATTCCACTACGTACTATTGGCATGTACGGTATCAGGATAACCACGGTGCCTGGTCAAGCTACTCCTCAGAGACATATTTTACTACCCAGAATGGGCCCGGCGCTGAGGTGGATAGCGAGTGGGGTAAGGTAGACACGCCGTATCGTGAGGATTGGACCATTGCTCCGAACTCCGACATTCTTGTGCCTGCCTCGATTCCCGGCGGTGAGGTTATCTATGTGGTTGGGGGTGGTCACGAGGACAACAACCTGGATAACGACTATGGTCCCAGATTGTGGAAGTCTGAGGACAGCGGTGTTACCTGGGATGACCTGGCCGACAATGTGTGGGACGCCGACAGTCTGCCGGCAAGATTCAATTCCAGCACGAGTTACTTTAACTATGTTGCCTGTGCTCTCGATGACTCCGACTTCGTTGCCGTGGCAGTGGTTGATACCAGTGCTGCTGTTTCTTCTTATGATTATTGTAATATGACCCAGACGGTGGTCATCTCCCCAGATAGCGGCGACAACTTCTACTGGATGGGAGACGTAAGCGATAGCACTAGTGATGCTACTTTCAGTTGCGTCTTCGACATGAAGGTGTCGAATGAGGATACTTCCGGCAAGCGCAGCGTCGCTATCGGTGGCGTTGGAACCAAGAATGGAACTTGTCCCACTGGCGTGGTGTTCCGCTATGAAACAGGCGGTCTAACCGGCGGTCGCTGGGTAAATGCCTCAGCCTATGATGGCTGGGACGACGATGGTGGCATTACCAGCCTGGCGGTTACCAAGGTGGTATTCGCTCCCAGTTGGCTTGCCGATAACACGGTACTGGCGGTAAGCCACACTGCTAATGGCACCTATCTTCAGTCAGGAACCTGGGGAAATACGACAGCGTGGAATGCAGACGCTGGCTTTGAACCTGCTGTTCTGGTGGTTGGTGACCCGAGCGTATGGTCGAGCGTTAAAGGTGCGGCGGCAGGACTTGCCATGCCCACGGACTACGAGGGCAGGCATGCTAATACTCGCTACGCCTGGGTGTACGTGGACGAATCTGGTGGTGACGCCACCATCTGGAGAGTAAGAGACGATAACGTTGACGCGGTCACCCAGCAAATCAGCGAGTGTCCGTATCTGGCGAGCCTCTGTTACTACGGAACAATTGACGAAGGGAAAGCGATAGCCGGCCTGCTTGGCAATGGCGCCGGAGGCCCAACTGAGTGCTGTGAAGGCGTCCAGGTTTACCGCAACGGTGGCATCACCGATATGGACATCTGCTGTGAGCGGTGGAGCGATGTCTGCAAGCCGCCCACGGGGACGATGGCGGCCATGGTTGGCTACGCAACGCCCAACAAGGCTTACGCCTTTGTCGGTGGCACAGGCGCACCCTTCGAGGAGGGCGCTTTCTCCTTCAGTCTGGATGACGGCGATACCTGGAACCAGGTTGGACTGGTGGACACCTATGTTGACTACCTGTCCGATGTTGCCAAATCTGCCGATTGCAGCAAGACCTGGGTAGTCAGCGTCAATATAGCGGAGGATGGAGTCTGCGAATGCGACAGCGTATGGCTGAAAGCTTCGTGGCTTCCCGAGGCTCCAGAATATAGCGGTGCCTGGATAAGGGAGTGGTGCAAAGAGCTTTACAATGATGAGGGTCTGCTGAGGCTGGCTCCCGAGGAAACCGAGGAAGCGTTAACCGTTTACCTGGTTGACCGCTGGACGGACACCGTTTACTACGATGGCAGCAAGGGGCTGGGCTGCTGGGAGCAGGGAAGCTCGACAGTTGACGAGATATCCGATTTAGCTGTCCAGGACGAGGCTACCATCTATGCCGTGGGCTTCGATGCTAAGGTAGCAGTGTCCGATGACCATGGCGCTGCTGCTTCGTGGAGCAGCACGATGGACAGCAAGGTTGACGAAGGTCATGCCATTGCCGTGCTCGGCGAGGGGAATGTCCTCGTTGGCGGCGATGATGGCAAGGTGAGTTACTCCGACGATGACCTCGCCACCTTCCTTGATGGCGATGCCAGCTTCACCGAGCTGGATGACATTGGCGATGGACGAGTGCATGTTGCCTTCGACAGCTACTTTGACACCAACGATGTGATCTATGCTGCCGTGGGCTATGGTGGAGCTGACAACGGCATTTACCGCTGGGTCATTGGTGAAAGCAGTGAGTGGAAAGACCTCGGTGAATGTGCTGGTACTGCAACGCCAACAGAGACCCAACTTGGCTTGGGTCCTTCGTGCGATACAGTTGAGGTTGGCTACCACGGCATAGTCCTTGACCGTGCTGAGGGCAATCCGGAGACCGATGCCGCCACCGGCGGTGTTCTTTATGCTGCCTACGCCCACTATGAAAATGGCACCTACTATACCGGTGTAGCACGCTGTCTCAATCCTGCTGAGGAGATAGCCTGCGGTGAGGCTGATTGGGACTACCTCATTCAAGGTCTGAGCTACGATGAGGTATTCGCGGCTGAGCCTTCCAGCCTGAAGATTTGTGGCTGCCTTACCCCTAACACCAATAGCAAGCTGTGGGCTATTGATTGGGGCGCGTTCTACTATGGTGGCGGGGTCGAGCCTGACTTTGCCACCGATGATGAGGACTCGGGTCTTGGTCGCCTGTGGACCTACGAGGACTGCTATGCCAAGGCAGGCACGGTGCTTGTTGCGCCTGCGGACGGTGCTGTAGTTTCTTGCGACCCGCACTACTGGTGGAACGACGCCTTTGCCCTGAAGTGGGAGCGCCAGTGCGATGCCTGCTCCTACAACCTGCAGATAGCTTATGATGAGGACTTCACCGGGCTGGTACTCGACATCGGCGGCAAGGATGTTGATTGCCAGGAGATAGACTATGAGCCATCCAGTGGCTCGAATCCCAGCTATGTAGTTGCGGAGGGAGCACTGGGACCTGGGAGCTGTGGCACCACGTTCTACTGGCGGGTAAGGTCTGCCGATGCTGAGACTGGTGAGATAATTCACAGTCCGTGGTCTGAAGCGCGCAGCTTCACTGTTGCTGGAGAGCCCAAGTGTTATAACTTAACTATTAGTAGCACGTCTGGAGGCGGTGTGACCACACCTGGAGAGGGGACATTCACCTGTAATGCAAGTGAGGTGGTTAACCTTGTAGCCACGGCAGATGCCAACTATACCTTTGTGAACTGGACAGGGGATACTGGCACAATAGGTGATGTTGATGCCGCCTCTACCAATATCACCATGACTGCAAACTACTCCATCATGGCGAACTTTGGTGTGGCGGAGGGATGTGGTATTGAGATTCACCCCAGCAAAGCCAAAGTTGGCTTTGATGAAAGCTTCACCGTGGATGTCAGCATTAACAACATAGCAAATGATGAGGTAAACACAGTGGGAGTTATGATTAACTTCACTCCTGGTCTCATCAGCGCAACAGCTATAACCGTTGACCCTCTGTGGACCCTGGTAACCAGTCAGACCTATAACAATACCGCAGGGACCATCGACATTGCTGCGGGCATTCTGGGCAGTTCCAGCACTGCTTCTTCCATTCCTGTGTGCACTATCGACATGGTGAGCGACGGCATAAATGGGTCTGCTAACATAAACCTCGTCAACGTCCCGGGAGTAAGGGAAAGCATGGTCCTGACGGTATCACACGGTGATATCCTCAATTGGAATCTGGTGGTTAATGGCACGGTAGAGGTTGTTCCTGGCGGTACGTTGCGGGGAAATGTTACGTTTGTGGGAAGGGGCACTGCTCCTGATGATAGGTGGATAGAGCCGTTCAATGTAACGCTGTTCGAGCCTGGTAATCTCAGCTACGTGCTATGGACCGGTAATGCTACCACCAACGATAGCGGTGTTTTCACTATTAACGGCATTGACCCCGGCACCTACGATATCGGAATTAAGAACTGGACGTGTCTGAGTGAGCTGAACACTAACGTAACGTTGACTGCTGGTGACACGAGAGTGGTTAACTTTGGTACCACACGTGAGGGAGACATAGATAACAACGATTGGGTTTACCTGGACGACCTGTCGGCGTTTTGCACAGCGTATAACACAAAACCTGGTGATGGGGGTTGGAATGCCAATGCAGATTTTGACCGAAATGAGTGGGTATACCTTGGTGACCTCTCGTTGTTCTGCACTAACTGGAACCAGAAGGGGGATGCCTATGGGCATTTCTAAAGGACGTCTCCTGCTGTTTGTTACTATAGTGGCATTGGTGGCTGTTGTCCTCATGCCGCCGGGTATAGCCGTGGCGCTGGTGCAGGGAGCGCCGCCTAAGGTGGCTGTGGCGCAATCATCGCCTGAGTCGAGTTTTGAAATCCAACCCAATATGACTGAGGAAGACACGGTGCTGGTTATCGCTTTATCGCGGGGAATAATGGCACTGGACAAGGCTGGCGATGAGCTGGAGTCCATCACCATAAGCAAGGAAGATAACCCACCGCAACCTCCAGAGGGACGATACTTTGTCGGTACGGTATATAACATGGCTCCCGATGGCGCTGTGTTCGCTCCGCCACTATCGCTCTCTGTGGCTTATGATGAATCAGACCTGCCACAGGGAATGGTGGAGGAAGAGCTTTACCTTGCCTATTGTGATGATAAGGGGCAGTGGGTGGACCTGACCAGCGAAGTGGATACTGATGCAAACAGGGTAACGGCTGACGTCAACCATTTCACCTTGTTTGCCATAATGGCGAGGCCAGCGAGTTTTACCTTGAGCGAGTTCGGCGTCATGCCGCATATAGTTCAGGTTGGGGAGCCTGTAACGGCAGGAATCACGGTTAGTAATATGGGTGGGTGTGAAGGCCGGTATACCCTGGTTCTGAAAGTAAACGATGTTATAGAGGACAGCAAGGAAGTGACGCTGGCTATTGGTGAGAGCCGGGAAGTGAGCTTTGAGGTGATTAAGGAAAGTACCGGTGATTACTCAGTGGATATTAATGGGCATACCGCTTCGTTTGTGGTGAAGGGCACTAACCGGGGATTAATTGGCGGCATTATAGGTGGGATAGTCGTGGTAGGCCTGCTTGTTTATTTCTTCGTGTTCAGAAGGAGGCGTGCCCGCCCAACGGCAGCTGAATAAGCAATCTCAGGAAAGGCTGGCAACAAGGATTGTCATGCATTGATGGCAATGACACAATAAGGGTGTGCATGTTGCTATTATCGGGCTGGGGCTCCTTGCATTGTTAGGAGCGGTTTGTGCCTGCTCTTGCTCGGAATCCCCGACTCCCACAACTTCTAATATCACTCCAGTCTATAGTTACAATGTTGTCAACACCTATCCTCATGACCGAAGTGCTTTCACACAAGGGTTGGTTTTTGAAGACGG
>Ga0114922_10002788_pt1 | contig 16297 bp, 12 predicted proteins | sample AartaG_FD_100975 | JGI IMG/M metagenome (GOLD analysis project Ga0114922, IMG submission 100975) | Deep subsurface microbial communities from Aarhus Bay to uncover new lineages of life (NeLLi) - Aarhus_00045 metaG | ecosystem: Environmental > Aquatic > Marine > Oceanic > Sediment | place...
GAAGATAATATTGTTCTGGAAGAGTTTCAAAAGGGATACAAACTCAACGGCCGAGTTATTCGGCCAAGTAAAGTAATTGTTAATAAGCTGACAGAAGACAGAGGACAGAAGATAGAGGACGGAGGACAGAAGATAGAGGACGGAGGACAGAAGATAGAGAACGGAACCGAGGTGGAGTAGTATCGCATTGCGTATTGCGTGATGCGTATTGCGTATGTCGTATAAATCCGAAATTCGAATATCGAAATCCGAAACAAATACGAATTACCAAAATACAAAATTCAAAACAAGACACAAAATGTAACTTTTTTAAGCAGAGTGTTTTGATCCTCGATACGCTGGGATATAACGAAAATGCCGACTTATGATTATATATGTGAGAGCTGTGGATACGAGTTTGAGCATTTCCAGAGTATAACAGCTAAACCTCTGCGCACATGCCCAAAGTGCAAAAAAAGAAAATTGAAACGTCTAATCGGTGCCGGAGCGGGAGTAATCTTCAAAGGCTCGGGATTCTATCAGACCGATTACAGAAGCGAAAGCTATAAAAAAGCCCAGGAAAACGAGAAAAAGACCACCGACAAGGATACTGAGAAAAAAGAAGCCGAAACTAAGACCACCGAAACTAAAACTAAAGAATCAAAGCCCACCAAAAAAGCCAAATCCGCCGCAAAAGACAAAAAGAGATCAGCGTAAAGTTGTCATCGCCTACCCGTCTTTGTCCACGAAAGGTAAGCGTTCACTCCATTTGAATGATTGAAGTAAAAGCTTGTTTTTGTCCGATAAAAATTCTATGGACAAAGACGCATATATAAAGCAGTTGGAAAAGGAAAATGCAGAGTTGAAAAAACGCATCGAAGAACTTGAACGGATTTTGAGGATGAATTCGATGAATTCGTCCAAGCCGCCTTCGTCCGATCCGCCAGGAGTTTCCATTGTACAGCCGAAGCATTGGCGTAAAAAACGTGGCGCGAAAAAAGGCCACCAGCCGTATTTGCGAGAGCTGTTTCCGCCGGAGAAAGTAACGCGGTGTATTGAACTTAAGCCGGAAGTATGTCCTTGTGGAAATCTCTTATGCCGATGTAATATTCTGTCTCAGTTGACGATTGCTGTGCTAACAACTCACGAGTCTCTTGAAATATTAAGACTGTGTCCTGGATGGCCTTCAACTGCGAAATGTGGGCATCAAGCTGAGCTTCTCTTGTATTGAATGCTACCAGCCAGGTATCCACCTCAAAATCAGCGGTTCTATTTTCAGGTAGGGAGCTCGCCGATGCCGATACACTATCTAAGACAACGTTCGCGAGTTTCTGGATCCGCAAGCCGCCAACACCGATGCTGGCTTAGGTGTACTGGCATTGTTGAGCAAAGTGTCAAGGAGTTTATTACATTCGGCGGTTTCAAGGGTGGGCGAGGATTCGGAGCTCATAAGTTACTTCCAAAAAGGTTATTGTGAAACATCAACTGGAATCATAGCAGGGGCGAACCAGCCCTCAACGATCTTATCATTGGCAATGCGATACAAAGCAAACTCATTATATAGGTTAGTACCCGGAGAAGACTCGGGCACTACTTGAAAGCGAAAAACAGCTACAAAAGAATCCTCTGCCAAAAAGATAGTGTTTATGAGTGTACCTGCAAGCATGTCACTCGTCCCGTTTGCCAAGTAAAAAGAAGGAGTTGGAAATACCGGTTTCTGTGAATAGAGGCGATATTGTACGAAATTCGGATCATACTGAACTGGCAGGTTTGGAGCATAAGGGTCTTCGTTAAAAGCGATAATCGCATCAGCAACGAGCTTCTTGTTCTTGTAGCGTTGGACAAAATCGGATGGTCGTTTTGACGGTTTGATAGTCAAAATTAAGATAAAAATCACAATCAGCGCAATCAGTATGAGAAAGAGTTTTTTGTCGTACTTGGACATGACTTTATACTTTCAAAAGAGTTTTATAAAAAGTTAAGTCTTACTCCTTAGAGCCGTCATCGATATGCTGCTGCTTAATGAGCTCATCAAGCTGCTGTAACGCTTTGTTAACACTAATCGAAATATGTATCAGGTTGGATTGGGCAGCTTCCAATTTTTCAGCCTGAACGTTTACAAAGAAATCAGCGTAAAGTTGTCATCACCTACCCGTCTTTGTCCACGAAAGTAGTACTCTGTCGCACATGAAATGATAAGCCGTCATTCACAAAACGCTTGTCTACCTCATGGCAGAAGCGTTTGTACTCGTCAATTGCCTTACTCCCGAGCCATCCATCGACATGAAGTAGCTTGTCATTAAGCTCAAGGCCAAGATATCACTTTTTCGGTGTTATTCACGCGCCGTAGTCGCTGCGAGTCATATAGATAGCGATTATTTTGTAGTCTGAGAACCATAAGCGGACGTTCTGGTCGGAGCGGGCATAATAACAATGTCCCTTTCTGCCATCGATATCTTTGTACAGAACGCCGTCTTTAAACGAGTTTTCTTCGCCCACGACAATTCTTTTAGGATGCCCTATTACCTCGAAGACTTCATCAAGCGTTGAACCGGACCGAATTTTGTCACGGAAGACATAGTTGGAACCAGATTCGTGTCGAAGCTCAACAATCTGGTTTTCACGCATGTATATATGAAACCTGCTCGGATAAACCAGGATATATCGTTTGGGCAGGTCATCTTCTGTGAAGGTTTCTTTGCCCCAGACATATTGAGCGGGTTTGCCGAAAATCTCTTTCACTTGTTCAAGGCCTGCTTTATCAATATCCAATTTTCGAATCTTTGCCGGAAGTCGTCTGTCAAATTCAGCATCACCTGGCTGAGAAGCCCGTGCATCGGCGAGTCCTCCAGTTTCTGATGAGACTTTCTTCAGAACATAATATGCAGGTTTTCTATGGCGAATTGTATAATCGCCGCTTTTCCATTCAAAGAACATGTAGGTCGAACCTTCAATATCTTTAAGGGTGTATTTGCTGGCAGTTTTACTACCTGAATGGAATACAAGCCCTTTTGTCCAGGTCCACCAAGGCTTAAACGTCCTCCCATTTGGCAGAAAGATAAGCTCTTTGAGATATAGCTCTCCTCCTCTGCCTTTCCATTGTTTCTCGCCGGCCTTGAACTGTTCCATCTCACCGACAAAATCTACACTTTTCCAGGTTCCTATGACTTGTGAGTCATTGATGAAGGGGTAATCGATTTTGTCAACAATACGACCCTGCTCGTTGATAGTACTGGTCGGAGGGATATATGCTTTTTTGCCGAACATTGGCTCATGTTCTACGGTTTCTGATGAGACTTTCTTCAGAACATAATAAAAGGGTTTCATATAGCGAATTGTATAATCGCCGCTTTTCCATTCAAAGAACATGAAGGTCGAACCTTTAATTTTTTTAATGGTGTATTTACTGGCAGTTTTATCACCTGAATGGAACACAAGTCCTTTTGTCCAGGTCCTCCAATTTTTAGTCGTCTTGCCATTCGGCAGGAAGATAAGCTCTTTGAGATATGGCCGACTTTCTCCGTGTCCCCATTGTTTCTCGCTGTCCTTGAACTCTTCCATCTCACGGACAAAATCTACACTTTTCCAGGTTCCTATGAGTTGCGGGTCATTAACGAAGGGGTAATCGATTTTGTCAACAATACGCCCCTGCTCGTTTATAGTACTTGTCGGAGGGATATGTGCTTTTTTGTAAGATTCTGAGCCCGGGATGGGCGAAACATTGATCTCCATGACCGTTCGATCCTGTTTGTGAATTTCAAACATGAGGCCTTCATCCTTGTAGGAGAGAAAATCTTTCCGCCGGCTTTCCTTGATACGGAAATCGTTGCCAAAGGCTTTTTTGATTTTCTGCTCCGAATCACCAACTCTCAATCCATTGGGTAATTTGTAAGAAGGGCTTAGCACAGTAATCCCTTTGACCGAATCGTTAACTATATGAAACGAAACGTCACCAAAGTGCATAAAATACTGTCTCGGAAGATTATCAAGAGTGTACTTTTCGTCTCCGTAGAAAATTCTCTTTGGTTTTCCAAGAGTTTCCAATACATCGTCTTTACTCATGTTAAATGTATAATCACCAACTCGTATGCCAGGTATGATTATCTTTTTAACAATATCCGCGGTTTTGTAAGATTTTGAACTCTCGATGGGTGAAACACCGATCTCCATGACCGTTCTGTCGCGTTTGTTGATTTCAAACACAAGGCCTTTGTCCTCGTAGGCGAGAAAATCTTTCCATTTAGTTTCCTTGATATGGAAATCGTCACCAAAGACTTGTTTGATTTTCTGCTCCGAATCAGCAACTCCCAATCCATTAGTGAATGTATATAAACGACTATGTACGCCAATCTCTTTGACCGAATCGTCAACTATCAGGAAGGAAACATCACCAAAGTGCATATAATACTTTCTCGGAAGATTGTCGAGAGTGTACTTTTTATTCCCGTAGAAAATCCCCTTTGGTTTTCCCAAACTTTCCAACACATCATCCTCGCTCATGCCAAACGTATACTCACCAACTCGCAAGCCAGGTACGATCTTCCCTCCTATACTGCGGCCATCTGTAACAGATGCTGCTAAAGCAGTTTGCTCAGCGGGATTACTATGCATTGGCAAAATAATAGCGCCAATAAGAACTATTGCGAATAATCCCACAAATCCAAGTTTTGAACTTTTCGGTACAGGTCTGTTTAACATGTGATTAATTCTCCTTTCTAAAGCTTTCTTTGATTCTACTACGCCAATAATACGTAAACTAAAGTTCGGTTTCCAAAACGCCATTTCCGCTATATCAATCAGCATATTGCTGTAATTTTTAGTTTCCGGCCTGAGCGTAACAAGTACCATTTCGTCAACCGCTTGTTCTCTGACCCTGCGAACCACCGCGTTTGCAAGCCACACAAACGGATTGTAGAAGTACACAATCTGTAACATGGTCTGCAGCAGGTTTACCCAACCATCGCCCCGCTTAATATGAGCAAGTTCGTGAATCAAAACGGCCTTTAATTTCTCTCGCGATAACTTTTTAAGCAAGGCGGCTGGTATTAAAATAATTGGCTTAAATAATCCGCAAACAGCGGGGCTAAGCTTATTGCCGGATAATCTCAATTCAATATTTCTGCGAATACCAATCCGGCAGCAACATTCATCCAGCATCTCAAGTGACCGCTCATTTGCAGGTCTGCTTTGAGCAATCAGCCCTCTGACAAAACATACCCGCCGAACGAGTAATGCCAAAAGAACCAGCATCCCCACCAGCCAGCCTAAAAATACTAATCCCTGCCAGCAAATAGGTTCAAGCTCAATTCCTGTAGCCGCCGTTTCCTTCATCATGGGCGGCTCTAAAAAAATATACCCTTGTGGTATATTAATAGCGACTGGCACCGCCTCTTTTGTCTGCGGCACGAACTTCGCTATCGAAACTTCACTTGGAAAATAATCCCCCAACCAGTATCCAATTCCTGTAGGTAATGTGAAAGAGGCCGGCAGAACAAGTTTTACAAATAGCAGCATCCACAGACAATAACGGAACACTGCTCGTACTCGCTTTCGCAGCAAAAAATCAACAATCAGCAACAAAATAATCAGCAAACTGGACTGAACAAATATATCGGCGGCATAACCACAGAACCCATGGCCAATACTGTTCAAAGCCGTCAAACAACTGTTAATTACCTCGTTCATCTTTTTGACCTCCCAGAATTTTTATTGATTTATTTACGGTCGGTTTTTCTATTCTCAGCCTTGTTTACAAGTTTGCGAAGCTGAGATGCCTGCTTTTTTGAAAGGCCCTCATGCTCAATCAAGAACTGCATCATAGGCGTAAGTGCCCCGTCAAAGGCACGCTTGAGCATCTTGCGGAATTCCCCTCGTTTGGCGTCAACTTCACTTATGCAGGAGCGGAAAAGCTGAAGATTGCGGATTTTCTCAATTTGAAGAAATCCTTTCTCTGCCATCCTGTCCATCGTGGTCTTTACCGTGCTATAGGCCCGGTCTCTGCTTTTGGCCAGCGCCTCCTGGACGGTTCCGGCCGCACAAGGCTCTTTTTCCCAGACCACCTTCATTATTTCCCATTCGGCCTGGGTTAGTTCCACAGCCGGCTTTTCCCGGCTGGGCCTCTTGACTTTTCTCGACTTCGACATATCTTATACCTCCATATTCTATATAGTTAGAGTATATTCGACAAATGTCGAATCTGTCAAGGGAAAAATAAAAAAAATTGCGTTTTTTTTTATTTTCCTGCTTCTAACCGGCAAAAACGCACAAAAAAATGGGAATGATATTAAAAAAGAAAGCTGAGATTACTTAATCAGTTTGGCGATTTGTTTGAATTGTGGGTGTTCAGCGGTATTCACCATCCCCAAAGCCTTCGGCTTTGAGGCTGCCACCCAACCGTGGGAATAACAACTTACAGATTCAAGTACGATTTTGTGAATCCAAACCTGCGGTAAAACCGCGGGCTAAATATAGATTGCTTCGCTTCGCTCGCAATGGCACTTACCAATTCAAGCTTGACAGACTATTAGTCGCTGGCTGTAACCGTAATTGTCAGGCGTACGTTCTTGTCAGCTTCGGTCACGGTGACTGCTTTTGCAATCGTTTTCTGGTTCGAGGTCAAGACCGGCTTTGGCGGGATTATCAAACCCACTGTAGTATCATCGATAGCAGTTAGAATCTCTTTGCCTGGTAAATACTCGGCTATATTGTTCAAGACGGCAAAATCTTTCGCCACCTCGATACGCCTTTTAGAATCGTCCTGGTTGACAATACCGGCAATCTGCTCAGCGGTAACTGCGTCAACCACAACCCTTTGGCCAAACACTTCAGTGTCAACAAATAACGTGGCCGAATCCAACTTGTCCCAAATATTGCCCAGCTCAGCCGACAGTAAATTAAAGCTTTCGCTGCTGCAAATAAGAGCGTGTGGTTCTCTGACATCGCTTCGGTCTGACGCAGTCCATTCGTCTGAAGGGATATTTTCTTCAATCGCCCTGTTAATAAATGCTACAACAGCAGGCAGGTAGTTTGTTTGCAATTCAAGCCTGCCACTAAATGGTGCCGCAACTACTATTATCGGCGCGGGTTCTACCACCTCAACTTTCGGGGTCGGGTCTCGAGGCTCAACAGCAACCGGTCCTTGCGTGACAGTGGGGGCTACAATAGTGTAAACTACCGCCGTCAAAATGCCAACCAGGCCGAGCATAGCAGCGGCAGCAAAGAGCTTTCGACCGAGCAAATGCCTTGCTCCGAGATGCTCATCAAACGCCGAGGGATGCTCGCCCAGCAGCGTTCTTCCGGCCAGGGAAGCTTTTACATTCTCCAATATCTGTGGCGGAGCCTCGGCAACTGGCAAAGAATTCAGCAACATTTTACATTTTTCTAGCTGCCGCAGCCGTTGTGCAACTTTCTCATCGTGAGCTATCAACCGTTGAACTTCGGTCTGCTGCCTGGCCGGCAGTTCTCCATCAATGAAGCTATTGAGCAATTCGTCTATATTTGGAATTTCTTTCATTGCAAAATGGCCTCCAAAATCTGTCTTAGCTTTTTTCTGCCCCTACTTAATCTGCTTCTAACCGTGCCCAACTCGATATCCAGCACATTTGCAATCTGTGCATAACTCATACCTTCAATATCCCGCAACACGACGACGGCTCTTTGTGCATCATCTAATTTCTTCAAAGACTCAACAGCTATCTCGCGCAGCTCCCTGTTCTCGGCCATCGCCACCGGGTCGGGTGAACTATCATCGCTCAAAAATTCTTTCAAGACCCTGCCTGGTTGGCTATTGTATCGAACCTGCTCTGCATCCAGCGAGCTAAACCCAAATCTGGCGTTCCTCTGGCAGTAATTCAAGGTCAAATTAACCGCTATTCTAAACGCCCATGTATAAAAGCTGCTTCTGCCCTGGAAGTTATCTATGTTCTCTATTACTTTGACAAATGTTTCCTGTGTAAGTTCCGCAGCATCATCGGGGTCTGCACATATTTTTAATATTACGTTGTAGATGCGATTCTGATACTTAAGAATAAGCCGTTCCATTGCCGCAGAATCGTCCTGCCAGCACCGCCTAACCAATACAGCGTCGTCAACCCCGTTAGAGACTTTTTCCGTTGGCTCTCTAACGGGGTCAATGTTGATATTTGCCACTTCTTCCGCCACCGGTTTTCCACTCAATTAGACCAATATTACCCCAGAAAGTTCCTATAAAAATACAGCAAAAATGAGGCTAAACCACAGGATATAATCGCAGATTCGGACTTTCTGGTCAATCTAATTTAACCCCATGAGATAATTCTTTGATATCTCACGGGGTTAATCAGGCGGATAAATTCCGCGAACTGTGAAACGTACCTTGACCCCGTTAGAGAACTACGTTCCTTAACGGCTTGTGCTGCTGATGGCTTTCTCTAATGGGATTGAGCGAGATATGCGATACGAAAAAGAACAGGGACCTATACCGAGTGAATCAGCATAGGCCCCGAACTTATGCGCAATCATTGATTAGCTTAGCCTGTTCGATACTGGTTATGGAGCTGCGGAAAGTCCTTCATCCTTCATTAAGCCAGTTATCCATCAAGATAAGAAGGTCTTCGATGTCAACCTTGCAATCGCCGTTTATATCGCCACGCAAATCCACCTGCTCAACATTATCGCACCCGGCAGGACACAACCTAATCTGGTCAATGTATATATGGTCTTTGTCATCACCCTCCTGACCGGAAGAAGTTGTCCCATTGCCGAGGCCAATAGCAATCTTTTTGACAGAGCCCAAATCTACGCCACCACTACTGAACTGCTCAAGGGCAACAGTCCATTCTTGCCACGAATCAGACTGACATGCATGGGTGTATGGGTGCTCAGCCTTAAAGCTTTGACCGGCAGCATCCTCCAGTTTCAAATACATCAGATGCTCCATATTTTCGTTTTCACCGACGAAGGACAATGACAACGCTTCGACAGCTTGGGCCGTCCAATCCTGCGGGCTGTTAAATGTACGTGTGGCCTCAGTAACGTAAGGCTCATACTGATTTTGGAATTCAAACAGCATAGAGTTGCCCTGGTCGTCTGTCGCGAGAAAGACGTAATCGAAGTCGGCGATGTTTTCAATCCATTCAGCCCTTATACCCGCATGGTCTGCATAGGACTCAAAGTCTTCTACGCTCATACACTCTTCTGTCGTAAAGCTCCAGGTGTGTCCGGTGACGGTACCCGAAGGACCGATTTGATCGACCCGCCACTGGTAGGTCTGGCCGAATTCAAGAGCGCCGGTATAGGTGGTCCCTGTCGGCGCAGGCTCAACCTTCTCCATAGCTCCGGCTTTGCCAAGCCATAACTCGCGCGAAGTAGCAAAAGCTGCCTCTACCCAGCTAAGGTCAACCTTTACGGACACGTCCGTTGCACCATCAGCAGGGCTGGGATTAACCGCTGCCGGGCCATCTGAGACAGATGAGACGCTGTCAAAGGGGCTGTGGTAGCCGACGACCGGATGGACATCTGCCCAATTCCCGTAGATACCGCTGGCGCCACTGACAAACACGGCATCATGAATACCCGGCCGTTCCCAGGGGTCATTGGCGTTGGTGTCGATAAAGGTCGGAGTTCTCACGAGCAAGGGGCCGCCCTTATACTCATAGACACTGCCCGTGATGTACACCGGGTCTGACCCGACCACATCCATCTCAAAATAATGGCTCGTGGCGTGATCCAGGCCGGGCACTGGAACCTCCGGCTGCCATTCCGCCATAATCTCGTCACTGAGGTTGACGGCCTTGACCAGTTCAATTTTCAGGTTGGCCGGGCCTTCCTCATAGTGTATGGTCATCACGTAGGTACTGGCAACGATGCCAGGATAGCCGCTCAACGAACCATCCGGGTCAATGAAGTAACTTATCCTGGCCGCCAGGCCATGGTAATTCAGCGAGGCATCACCATTAACATTGAACACCGCACCGATGCGGACGTCGCTGAAGATATCGTCTGGGTCGCCGATACCTACGCCGAATTGCGAGCCGCCGACGTCAGCCGGACTGGCCTCATCCAAAGCGAGATAGTCGTCATCATCAAGGCCGTCCTGGATGGTTGCGCTGAACGTGCCGGTTAGCTCTGGATAGGCACGGAACAGCCAGGTTGTCAGGTCGAATGCATTGCCGTCAAAGGTTTCCGACCAGTTGGCCTGTGCTGTGCCGCTTGCTGCCACAATCAATCCTGCTACTACACAAATTACTACTAACTTTTCTACTTTAGACATAATAATCCTCCTTCAAAAAAGTTAAAAAAAACGGTGAGATAACAATTTTCACGCTCACTATTTATATTTGCCCAGGGCAATATTTTACGATCTGACAGTACCTCCTTCCCTTAAAAGCCCAATATCAGCCGTTAGTTGAAATGTAAGAAGCTTGGTTCCTCCTGTGAAAAACTGCTAAAACCGGCATATCAGAAAACAAAATCCAAGAATACACGCCCATTCAACCCTTCGGCTACAGCTAATTCAGGGCAGATTTTACATCGGCACAAGCTTCGTCAATTCCATTTATACTATATTAACTGCCTCTTCGTCAAGAAAAATCTGTGCAAAACCACAGAATATAATCGCAAATTCGGACTTTCCCGCCGTGGCTCTCTTGGCGCAGCCAAGTCCCGACAGGTTGGTCAATCTAAATTTAACCCCGTGAGATAATTCTTTGATATCTCACGGGGTCAACCAGGCGGATAAATTCAGCGAACTGTGAAACGTACCTTGAGCGAGATATGCGATACGAAAAAGAGCGGGGACCTATACCGAGTGAATCAGCATAGGCCCCGAACTTATGCGCAATCATTGATTAGCTTAGCCTGTTCGATGCTGGTTATGGCGCTGCGGACAGCCCTTCATTAAGCCAGTTATCCATCAAGATAATAAGGTCTTCGATGTCAACCTTGCAATCGCCGTTTATATCGCCACGCAAATCCACCTGCTCAACATTAAAGCACCTGGCTGGACACAACTGAATCTGGTCAATGTATATATGGTCTTTGTCTTCACCCTCCTGAGCTGAACTGGTGCCGTCACCTAAGCCGATAGCGATTTTCTTTACAGAGCTCAAGTCTATGCCACCATTACTGAACTGTTCAAGGGCAACAGTCCACTCTTGCCATATATCCGACTGACAGGCATGGGTGTATGGGTGCTCAGCCTTGAAGCTATTACCGGCAGCATCCTCCAGCTTCAAATACATCAGATGCTCCATATTTTCGTGCTCACCAATGAATGACAGCGACAACGCCTCAACAGCTTGAGCCGTCCAATCCTGCGGGCTGTTAAATGTCTGTGTGGCCTCAGTAAAGTAAGGCTCATACTGATTTTGGAATTCAAACAGCATAGAGTTGTTGCCCTGGTCGTCTATCGCGAGAAAGACGTAATCAAAGTCGGCGATGTTTTCAATCCATGCAGCCCTTATACCCGCATTGTCGGCATAGGACTGAAAATCTTCCGCGCTCATACACTCTCCTGTCGTAAAGGTCCAGGTGTGGCCTGTGACGGTACCCGAAGGACCGATTTGATCGACCCGCCATTCGTAAGTCTGGCCGAATTCAAGAGCGCCGGGGTCAAAGGTGGTACCTGCGGGTGCCGGCTCAACCTTCTCCATAGCACCGGCTTTGCCGAGCCATAACTCGCGCGAGGTGGCAAATTCTGCCTCTACCCAGCTAAGGTCAACATTTACGGATACGCCTGCTGCACCATCAGCAGGGCCGGGGTTGACGGCTGCCGGGCCATCAGAAACGGAGAAGACATCGTCAAAGGTAGTATGGTAGCCAACCGGCTCTTCATTTTCATTCTGCGCAAATATCGCGCTTTGACCGCTCGCAAAGGGCTCATCATTAACACCTTCTTCTTCCCAAGGGTCGTTACCGCTGGTGTCCACCATTGTCGCAGTCTTTGCGACGAGCGGGCCGCCTTTGTACTCATAGAGACTACCGGTAACGTACACGGGGCCCGAGCCGACAACATCCAGCTCAGCATAATAGCTCCTGGCGTGGTTGAGGCCTGGTACAGCAACGTCCAAAAGCAGCTCTTCTTCATTCCTCATGATATTTTGCATATTGACGACCTTCTCGATATCAATTCCTAAGTTTGCCGGACCGTCTTCCCAGTTTATGTGCATCACATAGACCGCGGTTGCAAACATGCCAGGGGCGCCGCTTATCGATCCATCGTCAATGATGTGGGTCGACCTTGCGCTGAAGCCGCAGTAATTCCGGGAGGCATCGCCGGTAACATTTACCACCGCCCCGACACGGACGTCGGTAAAGACTTCGTCGGTTCCGAACCCAGCACCGAATGCCGAGCCAAAGCTGCCCTCGCCCGTATTGTACGAAGTGGTCTCATCCAGGCTGAGGTATTTGTTGCCGTCAGGCTCGGCCTTAATGGTCGCGATGAACGTTTTGGTCACGTCCGGAAAACAAAGGTATTGCCAGGTTGTCAGGTCGGGCTCGTTGCCGTCAAAGCTCTCCGACCAGTTGGCCTGTGCTGTGCCGCTTGCTGCTACAATCAATCCTACCACTGCACAAATTACTACTAACTTCTCTAATTTAGACATAATAATCCTCCTTCAAAAAAGTTAAAAAAACGGCGAGATAACAATCTTCACGCTCACTATATATTATATTTGCCCAGGACAATATTTTACGATCTGACAGTACCTCCTTCCCTCAAAAGCCCAATATCAGCCGTTAGTTGAAATGTAAGAAGCTTGGTTCCTCCTGTGAAAAACTGCTAAAACCGGCATATCAGAAAACAAAATCCAAGAATACACGCCCATTCGACCCTTCGGCTACAGCTAATTCAGGGCAGATTTTACATCGGCACAAGCTTCGTCAATTCCATTTATACTATATTAACTGCCTCTTCGTCAAGAAAAATCTGTGCAAAACCGCCGTTATGGCAATAATTTTCCCACCAGCAAAAACAGCCATTTCGCAGGAGTGTAACCTGTGTAATCGGCTGCGGGACTCGTTTCGGCGCCCGTCTCGGCGAAGGCCGAGACCGTAGCGGGGAGACATTATTTTGTTAATTTAAGGGCAAATTCGGCAAAAATACGTCTGCCGTTCGGGCACAGACACGTTACTTGTAATATGTAGCTTTGGCTTGCGTCCGGCTCGAAAGGTAAATCGAATTCGTAAGCCCTTAAAAAATCCCGCCAGTATTCATTATTTGCAGCAGGGTCGGTTAAATCAATATCCGGCCAAATAACGACTCTCCTGCCCTTGGGCTCAGCGGAGCGCAGAACTCTTTGGTATAATTCAAAACGAAATACAGCCGGTGATTTTATCTGAGAACCAAAAGAATCCAGCAAACTGACGTAAGGCTTTATTTCGACCTGCTGGGTACCGCCGGCGCTGATAAATTCAGTTAACGGCATAATATTGATTTTCGCCGGGGCATAACGAGAATAAACAGAAAGCTTCTTAACATCGTTATTGGTCTTAGCGGCAAGTCCCGGAAACAGTTCACAACCAGCGTTTGCCAAAAGCATCGCCAGAAGACAGACGACAGAGGACAGAAGACAGAGGACAGAAGACAGATTCTGACTTCTGATTTCTGGCTTTTGACTTCTGACTTCTGATTTCTGACTTCTGATTTCTGACTTCATAAATCCTCGTCAAGCATGTGGCCAAGGCGGCGTTTTTTCGTTTTCAAATAGTCAATATTGTGCTCGCCCGGCTCAGCCCTTAATGGTATCTGCTCAACAATCCTTATACCATAAACCTCAAGACGACTAATCTTCTTTGGATTGTTTGTCAGGATGTGTATTTTCCTGAGCCCCAAATCGCGACAGATTTGAGCCCCAATTCCATAATCGCGTTTGTCGGCCATAAAGCCCAACTGCAAATTGGCTTCAACTGTGTCAAGTCCCTGCTCCTGAAGTTTATAAGCACGGAGTTTGTTTGTCAGGCCGATGCCTCTGCCCTCCTGGCGCAGATAAATCAAAGCACCTTTGCCGGCTTCTTCTATCATCTTCATCGCAGTTATCAATTGATAACCGCACTCACATCTCTGCGAATGAAACAAATCCCCGGTCATACATTCCGAATGCACCCTGACCAGCACCGGCTCATCATGCTCGATGGGCTTGCCGTTGTCATCGAGCCGGCCAATACCGCCTTTGCATAATGCCAGATGGGGCTCGTCCGAAGTAATACTCTCATAGCCAATGAGCGTAAATTCTCCGTAGTCGGTAGGTAAATTAACGCACTCAAGGCGCTTGATTTGACTTTCCCGCTGAAGACGATATTCTATGAGCTTGGCAATCGAAGCAATTTTGAGATTGTGCTTTTCGCAGAACTTCAACAGCTCAGGCACTCGTGCCATCGAGCCGTCTTCGTTCATAATTTCACAAATGACACCGGCCGGCTTTAGAGATGCCAGGCGCATCAAATCAACTGCACCTTCTGTCTGGCCGGCTCGAACCAGTACGCCACCTTCACGTGCCCGAAGTGGAAATATATGACCGGGACGAACAAGGTCGCTCGGCTTAGCATCATCTGCAATCGCCGCCAGAATTGTCTGTGCCCTGTCAGCGGTGCTGATACCAGTGCTTATCCCTTTGGCTGCATCAATACTGACCGTAAAAGCCGTCCCGAAGCGAGCCGTGTTATCAACCGTCTGCGGATACAAGCCAAGCGAATCACATTTCTCGGCGTTGAGCGGCAGGCAAATAAGTCCACGGCCGAACGTGGCCATAAAGTTAATAATCTGGGGTGTTACCTTCTCGGCGGCACAGACCAGGTCGCCTTCGTTCTCACGGTCTTCGGCATCAACGAGGACAATCATCCTGCCGCGGCGAAGCTCTTCCAGTACCTCCGGTATTTCGCTAAATTGCACTGCCACGTTCGTATCTCGTACTTGACATTTCGTGTTTCGGGTTTCGAGTTGCGAGTCGCCGGTTCTAAATACTATTAACTAAGGGCTATTGTTCGTCAGGCTTTGTTCGTACTGTTCAATATATCGACTTCCATTGCGAATGTAAATAAGCGTTGTCAAAATAGCGGTACTGGCGGCCGACCACCAGAGAACCCGCAAAAACCAAATCCAACTGGGCAAAGCACCGGAAACCTCAGGGGCAATCAGAATTCCCGCCACCATCGACAACTGCAGGGTAGTGGCAAGTTTGCCGATGAACACAGGAGCGATGCGAATCTGCGAAGTTATAAGATAAACAATGCTAAAACCAATCAGCAAAAACAGGTCTTTGCCGATAATCAAAACCACAACCGTCGGCGGCAGCAGGAAACCTTCCACATGTCCCCGCTGCGAGGCCAACAGCAGACACGCACAGGTCATAAGCAGCTTGTCCGCGAGTGGGTCAAGAAATGCACCGAGCTTTGTAATCTGCTTTTTCCTGCGGGCCAAATAGCCGTCAATAACGTCACTAACCGCCATAACCAAAAAAATGACAATCGAAACATACCGCATTGCATTCCGTGCGTCGAGGCTAAGTGCGGTATCATTTATCTTCAACATAAAGCTGACAAAGGGAATTATCAACAATATCCTGAGAATCGTAATCCGACTGGCCCAACTTAGCTTCATAATCACATCCTTTGTCATTCTGAGCGAAGCGAAGAATCTACCTGCCAAATGCTATACGCTATCATACGAGCCGGTAACAATATCGGTAACTTTTTTCAATTATAGTGGGGACTATGTTAAGAGGAAAACTGCTATTTGGCAAGAAATAGATTGGTCAAGAGAAATGGTGGGGCAAGCCCCCATCCTGATATGGAACTGTGAAAGCAGGAAACCAAAAACGTATCGGCGTGGTGGATTCCCGCCCCGCACAGAGTTTACCCCGCACTTCGATGCGGGGATGGGGGGCGCCAATGACCATCTTTCGTGAGGACGACATTTATCACTTTTTCTTTTCAAGGCCGAGGCCACGGCCGGGATGCTCTTTGGATTTACCTTCACCCTTGCCCTTCTCTTTGGCTCGAAGACCCTTAGGCAGTGCATCCTCCGATACAAACTCCCACGGGCCGTCTATTTGGACGCCTACTTCCCATTGAATTTCGCCACGGCGATAATAGTGGCCTCTAAAGTAGTAATGGTTGGGAAGATCAATGACAACATAAACACCGCGTCCCGAATCATAAACGAGCTCCACGCCTTGGTGTTTGTGGCGATAACCATGCGCAGGAGCATGCGGAGGAGGTCCATGTTTGTGCCCTCGGCCGGAACCGGTGCCAATCGTAAGGCTCTCGCACGAGACAAGCATAAATGTTGCACAAGCCAGAACAACTGCTGATAAGGATAAGAACTTAAACCTCATTGTTAATC
>Ga0114922_10002789_pt1 | contig 16297 bp, 17 predicted proteins | sample AartaG_FD_100975 | JGI IMG/M metagenome (GOLD analysis project Ga0114922, IMG submission 100975) | Deep subsurface microbial communities from Aarhus Bay to uncover new lineages of life (NeLLi) - Aarhus_00045 metaG | ecosystem: Environmental > Aquatic > Marine > Oceanic > Sediment | place...
AATGGATAATGACAGCGGTGATGCAATAGTGATTAATTGTACCTTCAGTAGAAACTCGGCAGCGTACGATGGCGGCGGGATGGTCAACGATAACTATGTCTTTCAAGGCGACAGCCCAACGGTGACTAATTGTACGTTCAATGATAACTTGGCGCGCTGGGGTGGAGGTATGTCTAACTACGACGATAGTTGTACAATAGTGAGCAATTGTATATTTCGCAATAACTCGGCTAAGGAACGCGGCGGCGGGATAGATAATGATATTAGCACCCCGACAATGATCAACTGCATCTTCATCGGCAACTCGGCATACCAGGGCGGCGGGATGGACAGCAGCAACAGCAGCCCGACGGTGACCAACTGCACGTTCAGCGGAAACATCGCCGACGCCAACGGCGGCGGGATGTACAACAAGAGTAGCAGCAGCCCGATGGTGACCAACTGTATCCTGTGGGGCAATACCGCCCCAAGTGGGCCACAGATATACAATGATGGGACGAGCTCCGCAACGGTTAGCTACTCTGATGTCGAGGGCAGTTGGGGCGGCACCGAGAATATCGATGAGGACCCACTGTTCATTGACGCGAATGGGCTGGATGGAATACCCGGGACGGCTGACGACGAAGAGGGCTATGTGCATCTGCGGGGCTATTCGCCGTGCATCAATGCCGGGGACCCCGGTGGCGACTACAGCGGGCAGGTTGATATTGACAATCAGCCGCGTGTTGCCTACGGCCGGGTGGATATGGGCGCAGATGAGGTATTTCCGATTGCCGGTGATGTTGAGCCGGACGGCGACGTGGACTTCGGGGACTTTGCCTACTTTGCCGAGCACTGGCTGTTAGGGAAATAGCGTATAGCGGGCAGCGGGTAGCGTATAGGGATTGATTCTCGATTCTCGATGCTTGATTCGCGATGCTCGACACTCGATTTTGGGTTGCGGTCGCTTCGCGACGGTGTTTTCGAATAGATTCCTCGACTCCGTCTGCCTGTGGCGGACTACGCACCTTGGGCACAAGCTTGGAATGACAGGGGGTGGAGGGCAAGCAGGGGGTGAGATTGACAAAAAAGTTCGTTTTTTGCAGTTTTCTGGGAATTGTGTGGTAAGTTTCTATTGGTAAAGAGATTAAGCGGGGGATTTTATTTGCTAAAGGGGGGAATTTTGTTGACAAGCGGTTTGGCTGCACCTATAGTTACCATAGTTTGTGAATGTGAACACAAGTACTAATTAGGTGTAGTATAGCTTATGAGGTACGGTAGAATTCCGGATGAAGCTGTTCGGCGGCTGCCAATTTACCTTAGGGGATTGCTGTTTTTGTCGGAAGGGGGGCAACAGAGCATATCGAGTAAAGATTTGGCGGATTTTCTTAGCGTTAACCCTTCGCAGATAAGAAAGGATTTTTCCTATTTTGGCGTTTTTGGCACGCCGGGCGTCGGGTATAAGACCGAGACGCTCATAAAGCAGATTAGAAAAATTCTTAAGCTCGATGTTGTTCACAGGACGGCTTTAGCCGGAGTCGGTAATCTGGGCTCGGCTCTTTTGGCATATCCTGGTTTTGGGGTATACGGATTGGACATCGTTGCAGCATTCGATACCGACCCTAAAAAAATAGGCAGAAAAGTTAGTAACATAACAATTGAGAGTTCTTCGAAGCTTGGGACATTGCGAAGAAGAAAAATTGACCTTGCGATTATTGCTGTTCCGGGGGATTCTGCCCAGAAAACTGCTGACGTGCTGGTCAAAGCGGGGGTGAAAGGTATCTTGAATTTTTCTCCCTGTTATATTACAGTGCCCCGGAGAGTTAAAGTAATAAGTATCGATATTGCGATGGACCTTGCTCGTCTGCCGTATTATATGCGGGCGGGTTGAGGCTTTTAGGTTAAGTGTGGGAAGATGGAAGCTGTCTTTACAAAAGAATTGAAACCGTTCCTGGATGCTGTTGCCGAGCGGATGGAGCTTTACGTTCCGAAGAAGGCCGGCGACTATTATGTGTTCAAGAGGTACGAGCCTTCCGATGAGGTGGCGGCTGAGTTTAACAACATACGTGCGTGTACGCCGGTGAAGGAATTTTTGTTTCCTCTTTGCGAGTTGGCTGCTGTTTTTCCAAAGACGGTTGAGCCGGAGGATGTAAAACCGTTTGCTATTTTCGGTCTTAAGGACTGCGATTTGCGTTCGATTGAAATTCTGGACAAGGTCTTTGCAGAGGAGGAATTCAAGGACCCGTTCTATCTGAAGCGGCGAGAGAATATGTTTGTAATCTCGTCCGACTGTTCGGAGCCGGGTGAGAGCTGTTTCTGCACCGTTTTAGATGGTCGGCCATATGCCGACAGCGGCTTCGATTTGAATGTCTCGCAAGTACGGGACGGCTTCGTTATCGAGGTCGGTTCGGAGAAAGGTAAGGGGCTCATCGAAGAGCACTCGCAGCTTTTCAGTGAGGTGCCGGAAGTGCTGTTGAGCGAGCGTGATGAGGACAGGTCCGAAACGCAAAAGCAACTTGAGCAGAAGAATGCAGAGCTGCGGTTCGATACGCCAATTAAGGAAATTGTCGAAAATAGTCAGGAGTCCGAGGTTTTCGATGTTGAGGCAAAAAATTGTGTCGAATGTCAGGCTTGCACAAGGATATGCCCTACGTGTCATTGTTTCTACCTATATGATACCAAGCAAAAGGATTACTTTGCGAAGATGAAGATGTGGGACAGTTGTATGCGGCAGGCGTATGCGGAGGTGGCCGGCGGTGCAAATCCCCACAAGGTACTTGGCGACAGAATTAAACACCGTCTAATGCACAAATTTGTTTATTTCCTCGACAGGTATGGTATCGAAATGTGTGTAGGCTGCGGCAGATGTGTCGATGCCGATGTCGGTGGGATGGATCTCCGCGAGGTATTAAAAAAATTGAGCGAAGAGCTCAAAGATAAGGGTAAGAAAAAAGCAAAAGCTACAAAATGAACCAGAATCCCTACCAACCTATAGCCGGTGAAGTCACTGACATTATAGATGAATCTGCGACGATTAAGACCTTTGTTGTTGTGCCGGAAGAAGAGTTTAAGTTCGAGACGGGCCAGTTTGTGGAGCTGACGCTTCCGGGCGAAGGTGAAGCGCCGTTTACGCCTTCTTCGTCACCGGCTGAAACGAAAAAGATGGAAATTACGATTATGAAAGCAGGGCGGGTGACGGGTTTGTTACATCAGTGCAAGAAGGGACAAAAGGTTGGTATTCGCGGGCCTTACGGTAACGGCTATCCGATTGATGATTTCGCCGGCAAAGAGGTTTATATTGTCGGCGGTGGTGTGGGTCTGGCGCCAATCCGGTCCTTGTTTTTGACGCTTGTAGACAGGATAAAAGATTTCAAGTCGGTAGTTTGCCGGTTTGGGGCCAGAACGCCTGACGACCTTATTTATAAGAAAACACTTTTTGGTGCGTGGCAGAAGATTGCCGGTGTTGAGATGAAACTTACGGTCGATGAGGCGGACGGCGACTGGAAAGGCAATGTCGGCGTGGTGACAACGATATGCGATAAGAAAGACGTTGATATCAAAAATGCGGTGGCGGTGGTTTGCGGGCCGCCGATTATGATGAGGTTCGCCACCATGAAATTGCTGGAGTTTGGTTTTGGGCCGAAAGATATCTATCTTTCGATGGAAAAGAATATGAGCTGCGGCATAGGTAAGTGCGGCCATTGTATGCTTGGCAAATACTACGTTTGCAAGGATGGGCCGGTCTTTACGTATGAGCAGGTAAAGGACTATCGTGATATTTGGGCTTGACGAGTGAAGGGATTATGGGCGCGAAGTTAGTAATTGACCTGGCGAAATGTAGACTTCAGGACGAATCCAACGTGCAGTGTTCGTATAAACACCACCCTGAGAACAAGGGATTCGACTCGCTGTTGGAGATGATTCGCTTTTCGTTGATATGTCGGCGGTGCGAAGTTGCACCTTGCGTCAAGGCCTGTCCTAATGATGCTTTGGAGAAGGTGCCGAGCGAGACAAACGATGCGGGCATCCTTAAGCGGGCAAATATGCTTTGTACGGGGTGCGGAACCTGCGCGATTGCGTGTCCCTTCGGGATTATATACACGGATTTGATACCTTTTCCGAGCAGCGTTTGCGATGTGTGCAAAGGCAGGCTAAAGCCGGGCGAGAAGCCGTTGTGTGTTACTACCTGTGAGGATGGAAGTATAGATTATAGAGAGGTCGACCTGGCGAAAGAAAAGGATTTGGTCGAGGTTTTTGAGGATATCGTCGTCAAGGTGGCCGGGGGGAGCTTGTGGGAGCCATTTTTGAGAGAAGAGGCCCAGGCAAAGAAGAAGTAAGAAGGCAAAAGCAGAAATGATTGACGTATTGTTAAACTCGTTCTGGATTTTGATTTTTCCGGGCTTTTTGTTTACCGCCTGTTTGGGGTTGATTGCTTCGTGGATAGTTCGTAAAGTCAGCGGCCTTGTGCAGTGGCGAGTGGGTCCGCCGGTACTGCAGCCTTTTTACGATGTGGCGAAACTTTTGGGCAAGGAAATACTCGTGCCGGAGCAGGCCCATCGGACCGTTTTTATGGCAGCACCGCTTGTTGGTCTGGCCGGCGTGCTGCTGCTTTCGACACTTCTTTGGCGGATAACGATTGCTCCTGCCGAGCCTTTTGTTGGTGATATTATTGTGGCGATTTATTTGATGGTGCTGCCGTCGCTGGCATTGATTCTGGGCAGCAGCGCAAGTGCCAGTCCCCACGCGGCTGTGGGTACGAGCAGGGAAATGAAACTGGTTATGGGCTATGAGCTGCCGTTAGTGTTAGCTTTCATCGTGGTGATTATAAAAAGCGGCGGAAACCTGAGTTTGGCTGCAATTGCCGGGCAGACGCCGGTTTTGAGCATATCGGGATTTCTGGCATTTTTGGTTGCTCTCTTATGCGTTCAGGCAAAACTTGGCTTTGTGCCGTTTGATATAGCCGAGGCGGAGACCGAGCTTGGAAGCGGCGTTTTGATGGAATACTCCGGAGCTTTACTTGCAGTCTGGAAACTGATGCAGGCAATGATGCTTGTGGCCCTGCCGTTGTTTTTGGTAGTGGTATTTCTCGGCGGGTTTGGAACGAGCTTATGGGGAGGTTTGCTGGCAGGTATCGGCAAGTATGTGCTGGTGGTGGTATTGCTGGTTTTGATAAAGAATACGAACCCGCGGGTGCGGATAGACCAGGCAATGAAGTTCTTCTGGTTCTATTGCGGTATTGCTTTGGTCGCCGCTGTTATTCTGGCAGCAATAGGTGATCTATACAACATCGGTTGGCTTTAAGGTAAGTTTATGAGTTGGAAAATTTGGTCATTAAAGAAGTCGCCGTGGGTTTTTCACGTTAATACCGGCGCGTGCAACAATTGTGATATCGAGATTGTCGATTTGCTGACGCCGAAGTTTGACGTTGAGAGGCTTGGTATCAAATTGGTTGGCTCGCCGCGGCATGCCGATGCTTTGCTGGTGACCGGCGGAGTGACTGCTCAGGCGGCGCCGCGACTGCGGGAAGTGTATCGCCAGACCTCCAAGCCGTGCGTTGTCTTCTGCATAGGCGCCTGTGCCTGTGACAAAGGAATATTCACTACGGGTTACCATATGGTCGGGCCGGTGGACAAAATAATTAGGGAAATTGACCCGCATGCAATTATTGCGTACGTTCCGGGCTGTCCGCCGAAGCCTGAAGCAATGATATCCGGCATAGTAACGGCGCTGTCGGTTTTGTGACAGGATATTGAGTATGAACCAGGAAGAACTAAACAACAGGTTAGCAGAAATAAAAGACAAGCTCATAGCGATTGAGCAGACGGTGGATAACAGAATATACCTTTCGTGTGAAGCTGAAAGCAGTTACACAGTAAACAGGTTCCTGTTTGAAGAAGTGCCTTTGCGATTTGTGATTGCTACGGGTGTTGATTCTGACGACTGCTTTGAAATACTCTATCATTATGCGTATGACCAAATCGGTTGTGTTGTTACGTTAAAAGCTTTCATCCGCGACCGCGAGAATCCTGCGATTGAATCTATCGCGCCGTTTTTGCCGGCTGCCGAATGGATTGAAAGAGAGATACACGACGTATTGGGAATCGAGTTCAAAAACCATCCCGATATGAGGCGCTTAATCCTGTCTGATGATTGGCCGGAGGGTGTTTATCCGTTAAGAAAAGATGTGGCCAAGCCCGTAACGCGCCCGGACGGTGAGCCATCCAAACACCCAACCGTTCAGTCGCAATCTCCCGCTCGGAGGACCGTCGCGTTGGCCAAACCGGTGCTTCCGGTTGGGCCGTTTCATCCGCTGCAGGAGGAGATGGAATTTTTCCAGCTGACCCTTGACGGTGAAATCGTAACTGATATCGATATGCGAATATCCTATAACCATCGCGGGATAGAAAAAATCAGCGAATCGCTGCAGTTCGACCAGGTGCCATTTTTGGTTTCGCGAATATGTGGTATCTGCTCAGCTTCACATCCGTTGGCTTATGTGCAGGCGGTGGAAGAGCTGGCCGGTGTAAAGCCGCCGGAGCGTGCCTTGTACGTGCGAACTATTATTGCAGAGCTTGAGCGCATCCACAGCCATATTCTATGGGTAGGTCTGGCAGGGCACTTTATCGGCTATGATACGGTCTTTATGTGGGCGTGGAAATATCGAGAGCCGGTCCTTGATTTACTCGAAGAGATAACAGGCAACAGAAACAACTACGGAAACGTTAAGGTCGGCGGCTGCCGGGAGGACATCCCTGATGAGCTTAAGCCTAAGATGCTGAAGGAGTTGGACGAAATCGAAAAGAAGATGGAGATGCTTACCAAGGCGGTTATTGATGACCCTATTCTGCATGCTCGGCTCAAAGGTGTCGGCGTATTAAGCAAAGAGGACGCTATCAAATATGCGGTAACGGGGCCGACGGCAAGAGGCAGCGGTGTTGCTATTGATGTAAGGGCCGACGACCCGTATGCGGCATATTCCGATTTGGACTGGAATGTAATTGCCCGGCCCGAAGGCGACGTTTTTGCAAAGGCTGTTGTCCGTCTTCTCGAGACCTTAGAATCCGTTAAGATTATCAGGGAGGCGGTAAAGAAACTTCCCGACGGTCCGGTTGCAGTGGAGGTCAAGGAGATTCCGCCGGGCGAAGCGGTCGGGCACGGTGAAGCTCCGAGAGGCGAAACGTTCCACTATGTCCGCAGTGACGGCGGCAACAGGCCGGTCCGGCATAAGGTCAGAGCACCAAGCTACGTTAATGTGCCTTCGTTTAGGGCCTCTTGTATCGGTCAACATATTGCTGATGTTACGATTACATTGGCAGCGGTTGACCCCTGCTACAGTTGCACTGAGAGACTGGCTGTGGTTGACGGACACGGTAATGTTGTGCATGACTATGAGGCGCTGCTGAAATTGAGTCGCGAAAAAACAGAACGCATTAGGAAAGAGATTCAGTAAGAATGGAGGTTTTGTAAGTTGTACGACCTTGTAAACATAACCATTTTCCTGCCGCTGGTTGTGGGTTTTGTTCTGCTGTTTTTGCCGAACAGAATTAAGTTTGTGTCCCAGGCGTCAACGCTGATTATTTCAGCTTTGATGTTGGGGTCGGCCATCTGGATATTTTCCACCGGTGGATACTACGATTCCTTCACCGTGCTTAAGATAGGCGATTTGAAATTAAAACTGTTGTTCTATGCTACGCCGTTGGCAGGATTCATATTGATGTTCGCGATGGGGTTCGGCTTGTTAATAACCTTGTACTCACTGAAATCAATGGCAGGCGCAAAGCAAACAAACGTGTATTATGGTTCTATCCTGCTTACGATAGGCGGTTCGGCGGGGATATTGCTATCAGACCATTTGCTGTTTCTGTTGATTTTCTGGGAGATTGTCACCGTTTCTTTGTATCTTCTGATAACGACGGGCGGCAAGGATTCTAAATTTGCGGCGACCAAGAGCTTCGCAATGATAGGGGCGTCGGATGCGGCATTCCTGCTGGGAATATTGATGGTTTGGGCGCTTTCGGGGACGTTCGTTATCTCGCACATCGACGTGGAAACGACATCTGCTCTTTCAATTATAGCGTTCCTGCTGCTTATGACGGCTGCTATCACGAAAGCAGGCGCGTTGCCATTACACACATGGCTGCCGACGAGCGGCGAGTCTGCCCCGACTTCTGTTATGGCGCTTCTGCCTGCGGCGATTGACAAGCTTTTGGGAATCTATCTGCTCGTGTTAGTCGTGCGGGGAATGTTTATCATCAAGTCGGGTGCTTTGAGCGTGATTCTGGCAGCTATTGGAGCGGCGACGATTATTATCGCGGTGATGATTGCGATGGTTCAGCATAACCTCAAGAAACTGCTGTCATATCACGCCATCAGTCAGGTCGGCTATATGGTTCTTGGCATAGCGACGGGGACGGCGGTTGGTATTGCCGGGGCAGTGTTTCATATGCTGAATAATGCGATATACAAGTGCTGCTTGTTCTTATGTGGCGGCGCGGTTGAGCAGGCGGCGGGGACGCCGGAACTGGACAGACTCGGTGGTCTGGGCAAAAAAATGTCAATTACTTTTACCACATGTCTGATTGCCGCACTGAGTATTTCCGGGATACCACCGCTCAATGGTTTTGTTTCCAAGTGGATGGTCTATCAGGGCACAATTCAGATGGGAACGGCCCAAACCGGCTTGGCGGCCAGACTGTGGCCTGTCTGGCTTACCTGCGCTATCTTCGGGAGCGCACTTACTTTGGCTTCGTTTGTAAAACTTATACATTCGCTATTTCTTTCGCGTCTGCCGGGCGACATGAAGGACGTAAAGGAAGTTTCGCCTTTGCAGACAGTCCCAATGATTGTTCTGGCTTCGCTATGTGTGTTTTTCGGAATCTTCTATCACGTGCCGCTCAAATACTTCATTTATCCTGCTTTGGATATAGAGCCGGGGACGGCTATTTTCGGCACATGGGCGTCGGGTCTGGCCACGATTCTATTAGTCGTTGGTATTATCATTGGCTGCCTTATTCTGGCGGTCGGTTTGTGGTCCAGGAAAGTCAGGATTGTGCCCACATGGACCTGCGGGGAAGTACAGGATAATGAGCAAATGATAATACCCGGAACACATTTCTATAAGACGGTTTCGAATATGAGCGGCCTGAAGCAGCTTTATACCGGCCAGGAAAAAGGCTACTTTGACCCATACGACCAAAGTGGAAGAGTTGGCTTAGCCTTGACGGGGCTCCTGCGGTGGCTGCATTCGGGAATACTGTCCATGTATTTGACCTGGGTGATATTGGGCTTACTTGTAATCTTATTTGTGATTTGCAAGGTTTGGTGAGGCAGTTATGGCTATATTCTACATTTTGCTGCTGTTTATGATAATCGGGGCGATAATTGCGGTGGAGACGCGAGACCTTTTAAGTTCCGTGATTTGTGTCGGTGCGGTCGGCTTTGGCGGTTCTTTAATGTTTCTATTTTTGCGGGCGCCGGATATCGCGATAACCCAGATTGTCGTTGAAGTTTTAGGTCTGATTATCCTTATTCGTGCCACAATAGCTCGTGACCGAACTTTTATCACTGGTGACAGAGAATTCTTTGGGATGGTCGTCTCGGTGGTGATTATCTTCGTAATCTTCTTGGCTGGGATGAAGGTTTTTGAGACCTTACCTTCTTTTGGAAGCCCCATTTTTGCCGAGGTTCCTGACGCCGCTTCACTAACGTACATCAAAGAAGGACTGCGGGAAACGGGAGCGGCTAACCTTGTGGCGTCGGTCATTCTGGACTACCGGGCGTACGACACGCTTGGCGAGGCGACGGTGCTGTTTACCGCCATTATCGGCGCAACCGTTATACTGCGGAAGAAAAGTAAGAAGCTGCTGGAGGAACCGGACGTATGAACTCCGTTAGAAGTTTTATAACGAGGCAATAAGAGGTGAGGTAACGAATATGGCAGAGAAAGAGAAAAATCCTAACGGGGCGAAAGGGATGACGGTAATAGTGAAGACAATTAGCAGTTGGGTTAAGGTGCTCATTTTTCTGTTCGGTATTTACATTATCATTACCGGGCACCTTACTCCGGGCGGCGGTTTTGCCGGCGGCGTAATTTTGGCCTCTTCTTACGTGTTGCTTATGTTGGCTTTCGGCAGAGAGTTTGTAGAAGAGAACCTGTCTCTTCCCGTTGCTTCAAGGCTCGATTGCGTCGGAGCGTTGCTGTTTGCCGCCGTTGCGCTATTCGGGCTGTTCTTTGGTGCCGCATCTTTCTTCTACAATTACCTGCACCAGGATTATTTGGCGGAGAAAGAAACCGCACTTAGGCTTATCAGCGCAGGCACTATACCACTGTCGAACATTGCTATCGGCCTGAAGGTCGGTGCATCTTTATTTCTGGTTGTTCTTGTTCTTTCGATATTTAGACCTGAACCGTCAGGCAGCAAAGAGGAGAGAGACTGATGCTGTATGCATTATGCTTTTTATTGTTTATGATTGGGCTGTATTGTGCAGTCGTCAAAAAGAATATGGTCAAGATTGTTATCGGCATTATGGTTATGGAATACGCCGTCAATCTTTTCCTGATTATGCTCGGGTATCGCTTTGGCGGGAGAGCCCCAATAGTTGGCAAAGAAGACGTGGCCGGCGTGGGCGGTCAAGTTAGTGACTTGTTCGTAAGCAGCTCTGTCGACCCGCTGCCGCAGGCGCTTGTGCTGACCGCAATCGTGATTAGTCTGGGTTCTCTGGCGCTTATGATTTCGATATGCATCAGGACATACGAAAAATACGGCACCTTTGACATTACCAAAATAAGGAGATTGAGAGGATGATGAGGATACCGCTGCCTTTGTTTATCGCTATACCTTTGGTAATGGCGTTTTTGTTGCCGGTTTTCAGCGGTCTTGGCAGGAAAGGGAAAGCCGTTGCGACGGTCCTGGCCAATATGACCACGATTTCGCTGCTGGTATTGGCTGTTGCTTGCATTGGTCAATCCGGCATCTATAAGATAGGCAAGTGGCCCATCCCGCTCGGAATCAATCTTGTCCTTGACGGCTTAAGCTCGCTTATGCTTTTGGCCATTGGGGTTGTGAGTTCCGCGGCAATGCTCTTTAGCGCCAGGTATATGGAGCAGTACACGGCAAAGGCAAAATACTTTTGTTTGTTCCTGCTTATGGTCGCCGGTATGAACGGTGTTGTGCTGTCCGGTGACATCTTCAATCTGTTTGTGTTTCTGGAAATCGCTTCACTTGCATCTTATGCTTTGGTTGGTTTTGGCTGTGAGCATGAAGAGCTTGAGGCGTCTTTTAAGTATATGGTTCTCGGCAGCATCGGTTCTTTATTTGTGCTTTTTGCAGTTGCTCTTGTTTATGGCAACACCGGCTCGCTTAATATGGCTGCTATTTCGGACACTATCAAGAACTCGGGCGTAAATGCGGGCCTTGCCTTTGCTTTGTGTTTGTTTATTGCCGGCTTCGGCTTAAAGGCGGCTTTGGTGCCGTTCGACGCCTGGCTTCCTGATGCCCATCCCTCGGCTCCTGCTCCTATTTCAGCTATGCTTTCCGGCATACTGATAAAAGCCCTTGGCATATATGCCCTTACCCGGATGGTTTTCAATGTCTTCGGCGTTTCGATTCAAATTGGCTGGGTCTTGGTTGTGCTCGGCATGCTGAGTATGATTGCCGGGGCGTTTCTGGCGATAGGGCAGTGGGATTTCAAGCGACTTCTGGCATATTCGAGCATCAGTCAGATTGGCTACGTGGTCCTTGGTATTGGTCTTGGTTGTACTTTGCTTGCCCGGGGAGAAATTGCTTATGCTTCCCTGGCTATCCTTGGCGCGGTGTTTCATCTTGTCAACCACGCTGTTTATAAGTCTTTGTTGTTTTTGACCAGCGGCTCGGTCCAGATGTCAACCGGTACAAGACAGATGAGAGAGATGGGCGGCCTTGCAGAGAAGATGCCTGTGACTCGCGCGACCTGCACGGTTGCATCGGCCTCCATCGCAGGCGTGCCGCCGTTTAGCGGATTCTGGAGCAAGCTGATTCTGGTAATCGCTGCTGTCCAGGCGGAGTTTTACTGGGTGGCAGCAATAATTGTTTTTGTTAGTCTGTGTACTTTAATTATGTATTTGAAAGTTCAGAGATATGTCTTCCTGGGCGAATTGCCGGAGAATCTGCAGCAAGTAGAAGAAAACAAAGGCTCTATGCTGGTTGCGATGGTATTCTTGGCTTGTTTGTGCGTGCTTATGGGGCTGCTTGTGATAGTGCCGTCTTTGAAAGCGAGCATACTTGAGCCTGCCGTGAATGCGTTGACCGACGGACTCGGGTACTCGGCTAAGATACTCAGTATGTGATAGGGTTGGTGTGATACTATGAGGCGACTGATTTATTTTATCCTGGCGTTAATTATTTGGATTCTGGTGGCCTGGCCTTTTGTAGATGGCAAGATTGACGTCCAGGTCCTGATTGCCGGCGTCATAGCTGCCGCTATCGTTGCATTTCTGTTCCATGAGATACTGCCTAAGGAGCATCGCGTATTTATTTCGCCGGTGCGAATATTCTGGGCTTTGGTCTATGTGCCGGTATTCTTTTATTATGTCATAATGGCTAACTTTGATGTTGTGTATCGCGCCTTGCACCCGAAGATGCCGATAAAACCCGGCATCGTAAAAATAAAGACTGTACTAAAAACAGAATCCGGCATAACCGCCCTGGCAAATTCAATCACTCTTACGCCGGGCACTCTGACCGTGGATTTGACGGACGATGGCTTTTTGTATGTCCACTGGATTAATGTAAAGTCTGACGACGTAGAGCAGGCGACAAAACTCATTGCTCAAAGGTTTGAGTGGTTTTTGAAGAGGATTTTCGAATAGGAAAAAGTAGTTATGATAACGTTATTTTACATCGGTTTGCTTTTGTGCTGTTTCTTGTGCTTGTACCGAATAGGTCGCGGCCCCAGCGCTCCCGACAGAACCGTGGCTATTGATATATTGGGCATAGTTGTGGTGGGTTTTTGTGCCATTCTTGCTCTGGCTACCAGGAAGGATTTTTACCTCAATATTGCTCTGGCGTGGGCGCTGCTGAGTTTCATTGGGACCATTGCGTTGGCAAAGTTTTTGGAGGGCAGAAGTTTCGATGACTGATGTTATAGGATACATACTGATAATAATCGGAATTTTGTTTGATATATTCGGCTGTATAGGCCTTGTTCGTTTCCCCGATGTTTACAACCGCCTGCAGGCCTCGACCAAATGCGTGACTCTTGGCACCATTTTGTTGTTAATCGGCGTCGCCATAGTCAGTGGTGTTGGGCCTACTGCTTCCAGAGCGATAATTTGTGCTGTGTTCATCTTGATAACCTCGCCGACTGCTGCTCATGCGATCGCCAAGGGCGCTTATGCTTCCGGCGTGAAGTTATGGGAAAAGAGCGTCGTCGATAAGTATGGAGCGGAAATCGATAAGAAAAGTTCGTAGTTCATAGTTGATAGTTCGTAGATAAAACAGAAGAAGCTGGATGGGGTTTAATTTTGAGAAACTGGATGTTTATGAAAAATCAATTGATTTTGTAAATGAGGTAGGATTTTAACAGATTTGTGGATATGGCAAGAGGCTCTGTTTTTGAGTGCGTAGCTGTATTGCAAATTTCTGTCAAACTAAATTATGTTAGTCGTGTGAAGTTTAATGAACTGCGGGACAGACTTGTTGAAACATCAAAAATGTTAAGTGGTTTGAAGCGTTCATTAGCTTCGTAAGCACCAGACAATAAGCGATGAACAATGAACAATGAACAATGAACAGTGAACTATGAACCAACTATAGGAGTTTGAAATTGCATTGGCCAAAGTTAAGAGAATTGAAGGAAGCTGTTACCGCGGTTTTTTCACCGCGATTTACGACACGGTTTCCGGCTGAGCCTTGTGTGGTACCGGAAAGGTACAGAGGCAAACCGGAATTCGACCTCGATAGCTGCATCGGCTGCGGTGCGTGCGTAAACGTCTGTCCGACCGATGCGCTAACTCAAATCGATGACCTCGAAGCCGATTCGCCCGTAAGGAGAATAACACACCGATATGATGCGTGCATCTTTTGCGGCAATTGCCAGGATAACTGCACGACAGAAACCGGTATAAAACTATCGAACGAATGGGATTTGGCCGGTCTCGATAGAGAAGCTATGGTTGAAACCCACGACTTCGAGCTTCAGATGTGCGAAAAGTGCGGTGCGATGATAGGCACCAAGAAACATCTCGTCTGGCTTTACGAAAAGCTCGGCCCATTGGCCTATACCAATCCTTCACTGTTGCTTGCCAAGAGCGGCGAACTATCTACAAAGCCGGAAGCTGTCGGAGAAGCTGAAAAGGCCAAAGACATCCGACCAAGCGATTTTATGCGAATCTTGTGCCCGAAGTGTAAGTGTGAATTGAACATCCGGCTGTAAACCCCGTTAGAAATCGTTCTTTTTGAGGGTTTGGAACTATTTGTGGAATTTCTAACGGGGTAAAGATGTATGGGCGCCAACCAACAACTCTTCGAGCAGCTAAATAAACTGCGCGGTTCCAAAACCATTATTGTCGGAATCGGCAACACATTGAAGGGCGACGATGGGGCCGGCCCTTTCATTTGTGAACAACTCCGCAAGGCCGGAGTCAACGCCGAAGTAATTGATGCCGGCACCGTCCCTGAGAATTACATCCAGCCAATCGTAAAAAACGCCCCGCAGAACCTTCTTGTCATTGACGCTATTGATTTTGGTGTCTCGCCGGGGGAGATAGGCATATTCAGACCTGAGCAGTTAAGCTCACTTGTAATTTCCACACATATACTTTCGCCGCGTCATTTTGTTGATATGATTCGTCAGGATTTGGACGCGGACGTGTATTTTGTCGGAATTCAGCCTGCACAGACCAGGATTGGCGAATCTGTATCTGCAGAGGTGGCTGATGCGATCCAGTGGCTTGTTGGCACGCTTGCCGAAATCTTTCCACCTGAAGAATAGTGTCACTGTTGACGTTTTCTTTTCCAACTATCAAGTACGGAGAGAATTTAGCTTTGAAGTTTTTATCTTCTCCTCTTCGTGATACAGTATGTGAAAAGGGCCTATGCTGATTAGCATAGGCCCCGAACTTTTGCAAACCTTTATGTCATTCCCGCGCAAGCGGGAATCCACTCAGCGCAGCCGATTACTCAGGCCAGAGCCTCTTTTCAAGCCAGCCCTTCGCAAGCTCGGCGAAGTCCCTGAGGTTGACCGCTCCGTTGCCAAGACCCTCGCCGTTGTACAAGTTAGCGACCGACCGCACGGTGAAGATGCCCGTGCCGTCGGTGGCAATGTACTTGATCTTGGCTTCCGACAGAGCAACGTTATAGATTCTAAACTCGTCCAGCAGGCCGGTGTATTCATCGTGCCACTCGCCTTTGTAATTATCGTGCCGGTCGTTGGGTTCGTCGGTAGCCATCCCAATCCAGACATTGTCCGCCGGTGACCTGATTGGTGTATTGCTGTCGCCTTCCTTTACCAGCTCGCCGTTGTGATATATCCGCAGCTTGCCTGGGGTAATGGAAGCGTCCTTGACGAAGGCATAGTGGTTCCAGCCATAGCACCAGTCTGGCTCGTTGACCCCATACTTGATTCCGAGGTCGTCGTCTTCAATACCGTTGGTGTCCCAGAAACGCACTTCGTTTTCGTGCCAGTCAGTTTCTATACCGATGACACTGTTGTAGTCGGTTCCGGGCCCGCCGTGGACGTTGAACAACTGGTTGGTCTCATCAGGCATCGTCTCCGCGTCAGGCCAGTTCACCCACACCGAAATCGTTATCTTATTGGTTATGTGGTTGTTGAATACGTCATTCGGTACCGCTACGCAATACCTCTTTTCCTGGTGCTGAAATCTGATACAGCGGTCGTACACGCCATTAGGCTCCCATAACGCATCGGTAACCTCGTGGCCATTGAGGCCTTCGGCTATGGCCACGCCGTCATAACCGTAGGGCCCGTAATCAGGGACAAGGTTGCCATCGCTCTCGTTGAACCTGTAGTGGAGCACACAGGGGTCAGGTACTTCTATCGCGCCAAGGTTGACATCAATCTCAAGCCACGCATCTGCCATTATCTCAACGTCTTCAAAGTCAACCTCACAGTCGTTGTTCAGGTCGGCTGCAGGTGGTGTCCTGAGCGAAGGAATGCACCTGCCCGGATGCAATTGGATATTGTCGAAGTATACGGTACCCGAACCAGCGGGGTCCCCCCAGCCCCGGATGCCAAAACCAATGCACAGGTTGTCGAGATTGGCGAGGTTTACGTCGTTGGTGGAAAAGCGACTAAGGGGAATGAGCCACTCCTGCCAATC
>Ga0114922_10002790_pt1 | contig 16296 bp, 26 predicted proteins | sample AartaG_FD_100975 | JGI IMG/M metagenome (GOLD analysis project Ga0114922, IMG submission 100975) | Deep subsurface microbial communities from Aarhus Bay to uncover new lineages of life (NeLLi) - Aarhus_00045 metaG | ecosystem: Environmental > Aquatic > Marine > Oceanic > Sediment | place...
ACAGGGGCTGCAGCCCGTGTTATTACACTGGGCAATGCTGCAAGCGCATCGCTGGCGATTGAAGGGGGTGTTGGGCCCATCACCGTGCAGTGCGATACAACTTATGATGTGGATTCAGGAGGGATCCTCTCTCTCAATTCGTCTGGTGGAGTTATCAACATCGGGAATGACGCGAACAACCACAACATCAATATCGGCACAGCGGGCACAAGGACAATGAATCTTGGATCTGCTACAGCCCCTGTTCTGACTGGAGGACACCTGCACAGTGTGAGCTCATCAGAGATGAGCACAGCACCCAATGTGGCCGGAGGTGCTGCGGTCATAACAGCAGCCCAGCTGTGTGATGGCTACACCTACCTGGGCGTGGCCGGAGGGGCTGTCACTCTCACCCTCCCCGCCATAGCAGACGTACAAACGGAGTTACTGGCCAGGGGAGTGACAAGCGCAGCTGGGACCAGGGTGCCAGATGTGCTTGTTGTTGTGACTGACGCCAATGCTTTGACGGTGACGGCCGGAGCCGGGGGCACTGTGGCGGGGACAGCTGCTGTGAACAACACTGTGGCCACAGTCAAGACCGTTTTCACGGCGGCAGCGACCGCCCATCACATTGTGCTTCAGGACTGATTTGAAATAAATTTTATTACAACAAACATGGGCAAAATTCACCCACAACGAACACGAGACCAACACATATCAGTGTGATCCCGGTTGTCAGTCTGTTCATCCCGAACTTGAACTGCGCTTTCTTCTCTGGCCCGTAGCCGTTGTCCTCAGAATCATCTTTGTTGTCGAAATCCGGCATCCTGCTTTCCATTATTTCTTTGCTCATGTCGTCTCCCCCAGTGTTTAGAAATCTAACAATTGCCCCGATGGAGGAGAGCATACTTTCCAAAGCCGTCCAGGCCAACAGAAAACTGTTCAGGTATGTCACCTTCATCTTCGCGGGCAAGCTGAGGAACGACCCGCCCATGGCCATGATGATTCCTGTCATGAACATCCAGTGCATCCACTGCCACAAGAACATCAATGAGGAAGGCGTGTTCTTTGTCTTGTCCGACCCATTCTACGGGTGTTTGCACCAGGAGTGTGCCGCTCACTTCAACTTTTACAACCAGTCCTGGCCCCACCCCCAGCCCATGGTCTACTACACCAAACAATAATAATCTAAGGGGCGCGCATGAAGGAATTGGTGTTCCTGATCCCGCTCGTTGCTGCCATCGGGGCATACTTCTATTTGATGCACAGACCTCCCTCCGCCCAGGAGACGCTGGACAGGGTCAAGGATGAAACGGCAAAAACAATCAAAAAGGTGGCGAGCGCGTCCAGACAGAGGGAGGGGAAGCAGCAGAGGAACATCGATGACGCCCTGAGAGAAGAAACTAATCTAACAGTTTAGCATGGGGTTGGTAGGCGAGACCATGGCTCTGGTCTCTGTGTTTTTGCTTCTTCAGTATTACAGGTACGGAGGCAGCTGGGCGCCGGACATGCCCTTCAACAAGGCTGCCCGGAGGAACCTTGGCATCTCCCTGACCGACGAACGGCCCAACTACGAGAAATTCAAGACATCTATCTAAGCGAAGAGCATGAAGATAATTCCACTCTGCATACACAGCACGGTCAACCCTGTGGAGGCGAGGCCAGGTCTCAAGCCCAAAACATTTTGCATTTCAGGCATGCGTCTTATCTCCTGGCAGGTGGATAACCCCACGGTGGCGCCTGTCCAGGTCATGCAGCTGCGTTTCGAATATCTCACTTGCCTATCTTACAACCTGGCCCACAACATGGACCCGACGATGGTGGCCGTGCCCTACCACACAGGCACCATGTGGCAAGGACCGGAGATAGTCATCCCCCTTGCAGACCGGATCGGCATACTGGAGCGGCTGCGCATAACCGCCTACAGGGAGGGCACGGTTCCTGCGGAGATCGTGCCTGCTGTCAATTTCTCCATGAGCTTCATTTTCCACCTCGACACCGAAAACTATTAAATCTAAAGTGTGGGCATGGCTGATATAAACAGGGAGGTCGCGAAGAAGGGGAAAAAAATCTCGGAATCTATGGCCGAGAAAACACAGCCTTCTATCGTCGTGGGGGCTCCAAAGTCTGCGGGTTTTCCTGCCCAGTACGTCACAAAAAGGGGTAGGGCTCCGTACGAGGAAAAAGTGCGTTACGCCAAATCTCTGGATCCTGCGGTCAATCCAATCACCACAATCCCATTCACCGATGAAGATGTGCAAACAATGAAGGAGAGGGAGGAGATGGTGAACCAACGGGACTTCGACGAATGGGTCGAAAGGAGATTCGACATGTATGACAAAGATACAAATGCAATGATACGGAAGATCTACCCAGAATGGGAGAAAAGCAGATTGGCCGATGTCAACAGAATCATTGATTTGCAAAAGAAGTCTGCGCAGTTGGGCATCCGCGGTTTGAGCGATTTTGAAGACCTGAAATATCTGTATGACGCAGAACACAACCAAGATCTGCAAGATTTACTTGCAAGAGCTATTGGCCCAAGTGAAGCCAAATCAGATGCTGAAAGAGCTAAATTATTCAAAAGGGGGTTCTTCAGCGAATGGTTGCATGGGCGCAGCGTAAAAGCTTTGGCAGAATCAAAACCCTCAACAGCGTTAACAGGGTATAGTGAAGGAGCGATCGGAGCAGGAACATTCCCTATGTTCACAAAACTCTACGCCCCGAAAGCTTAATCTAATTCCCAGTCATGCAAGAGACCAAGGACGGGGGGGAGGAACACGCCAAAAAGAGGAAAACATACACCCCGACAGAGATGCCCAGGAATCTGAAGAACGCCGCTTTGATGTACCACGACTCCATACCGGAATTTGACCCTCACGAGGTTTACCCGCACAACGCTTTCATCAGCGTCTTCGGGCGCCGCGGCATAGGAAAAACCTTCTGGGCGGATTGGTTTTGCTCATTCCTGAGGGACGTGTTTGATGTCGCCATAGTGATCACCAACACCAAATTCAACAACTTCTGGACCAGGAGGGTGGGCCCGGAATTTGTGGTCTCGCCTGCTTTCCCGCACGGATCACGTGCTGTGGAGAATCTCCTGAAGAGGCAGGAGATCATGGTCTCAAAGAACGGGAATGCCTGGAAGATGCCCAACCTGCGGTACCACCCCAACAAGGCGCTCATAATCTTCGATGACATCATCAGCCAGCGCCAGTCGCACAGTTCGAACCAGATCCTCAAATGCGCTGTGGAGGGCCGCCACCTTGATGTGATGGTGTTGCTGCTGACCAATTACCCAAAAGCCATCGGCACCGAGGCCAGGGAATGCACCGATTACGGCGTCATTTTCGGGCAGAGAACTCAGAACGCAAGGGAGTTCGTGGCGCAACAGTTCCTCAGCGGTGTCACACACCCCGCCGACGGTTTAAGCAAAATAGAGGACCACAGGCAGAAGATGAAGTTTCTGGAGGATTACACCAGCGGGCATGACTGCCTCATCACTGTGCAGAAGGCGAAAAACACCTCGGACATCACCCAACTATACCGGAGCTGCACCAAAGCCACGGAACCGCCCACCTACTTTCTGGGCAACAAGGAACAGAAAAAATATGCGGCCCAGAGTTTATCTAACCAGAGGAAATGAACGAACTGTACAGCATCGGCTCAGCCCCGCTGGGTTTCCTCATCGGGGATATGATCGGGATTACCACGGACAACATCTTCCACCGGCTCAAAATGGAGGCCGAGGACAACATGTTCTACGATCTGGGGATGGTGGTGCTCCAGATCACCGCAAACGTCATGGCCATCACCGCCGTGCTGAAGAACATGCAAACGGCAAACAACCCCGGTTTCGTCTACTCTTTCAGTTTCGGCTTGATGCTATCCCAGAGCCACCTGCAAGCCGAAATGAAATCAATCAACCACGCCTTCAGGGAGATGGTCCCAATGAAAGAAAAGAAAGATGAATAAAGCGTTCTTTATTCTAGCGAAAAAAGCTCTGGTCCTTTCTGGCATTGTTTCGAGCCATTTTTTCCATGGTGTCTGCGATATTGTCGATGGCGAAGGTCATCCTTTTGATGTAAAAAAGGAGGGCCGGGTCCACGCATTCATCTCTGATCCTCTTGGGGGCTCGAGCCTCTTGTTCATTGGAATCAGACTTCCACCGGATGAAAGCGCCGCACCTCTCGCATCCTATGAATTCTCTCCCAGGATTCTTTTCTGAATGGCTTGTTCTGTCTGCCCAGTATTCCTTGGGGTGGGTGCATTTGTGTGGAATTTCGTCTTCAGGCATGTATCTCTGTTCGTCGAACTTGTGTGCGTCCATGGCAACCGGCGAATGATAAATAATCTATGCCACACACATGACCACTCGCGCACAAGAGAAGAAAGTCATCCCCAAGGCCGTTGGCCCGCTCCACACCACAGGGTTCATTATGCCTAAAAAGGACCCGAAAAAGGATATACTTAAAGGGCCCGGATTCGATTTCAATGTGCATGTCACCCAAACCCTGGTCATGGTTTTTGGTGCTATCTTGGTTTACTACTTGATCAAATCTAAGTTCTAGGGCATGGCGCACCTGATCGACAACAGCAACCACAGAATGAACGATTTGTTCGACCCCCCGCCCCGCAGAGTCTGGGTTAAATTCACCAAGGACGAAACGCAGTTGTTGCCGTATTTCGTCCCAGGCAAACGGCTTTCTGAGACAGAGCGGCCCCTGGACCCGCCAAAAGCAAAATTCACTGAAGCCAGATGGCAGGAAACATGCGGCCCACTGCCCGGGTGCCCCCCCATGCCGCGCCCGCCCAGAAACCATTACCTCATTCTTTGAGTCATGGCGATGGAAGCAGGAGCAGAGAGGGCGAAAACGGAACTTCCGGAAAAATACATCGAGAAACACACAGACCCATGGTCGCATGAGGTTTTTGATGGACCGGTTTTCAAAATTCCCACCCTCGTTGATGGGAGCATACTGTGGATGGGGGATTTCTCGTGTCCAAGCAACGCCCTCTCTTATTTGGTGGCTTCAACCAATGAGGACAATGATTTCACGAAGAAGATGAAGACTGATCTTTTCAACAGCAGCATCATGTGTTTGGGCCCGGAAACTTACGAGGTCCACCAGAGCCCTTTGGCAGGGCCCGGCATGACGATCCAAGAGTTCAATCTTCTCATCAAAAAGGAAGAACAGTTGGACAACCTCTTTCAGAAGATAGAGAATTTCACCTCCGCACCCATGAAAAAGGTGTACCCCCGTTGGTACCTGACCGAGTTCGACGCCCGGGGCAGGAAAAAACGCAAAAACGTCATGGCCGAAGTCCCCAGGAATGTCAGGAATTGGAGTAACTTCGCGCAGTCCCAAGGTTTACCTTTCGTCCACTTCGGGGACCACAAGACCTTCACCCTCTTCGGGGAGGCTGATGAAGTTAACCGCCAGGCGGGCAGGCTGCTGAAGAAGAGATCAAAGAAGGATGGGCCAGAGGTGAAAGGCAGGTGCTTGGTCTTTGAGAAAAAGATGCCAAGCACAAAACTGAGCCGCAAAAAGGAGAAAACTGCGGTTTGCCCCCCCCCGAATATATCTAAAGATGAAGCGAAGTGATGGATTCGGATGTGATCAAATATGCCATGGAAGGCGCGGCCATAGTCTTCATCAACAGTCTCGTCAGTGGGGAACCTTTGCTGAGCAGCGGCAACCTGCAATCCGGTCTCATCGCGAGCTTTGTCATATGGGGTATAGACAGATATCTCTCCCAGTATTCGGAGGGGTTCCGATGGGGGGCAGGGTTTTCCCTGTCCCAGAAAGTCATAGCATGATAAATAAAAGAAAATATCCAAACGTCCCCCATGTATCAACTTTCTTTCCCACCCTCCAGATCAGTCGTTTCCCCCGAAAGCGGCGGTTGGGATGTACCCGACAACCCTTTCAAAAAGATGGACCGGGGGAAGATGGAGCCAATCACCAGTTTGGATTCGGTGAGGGATAAAATCATCAAGAAAAAACTCCAAACCCGCATTGGCGATCTAAACGCGAGCCAGAACCTCAAAAACTTCTGTGAAAAAAGGATTAACATGAGAAAGCTGGATAAAATGGCTAAGGACATTGACAAGTCTCATTGGCACGATTTTTACATGTGGCTCCAGGGTCTCGGGCGCGAAAAGGACCACCAACGCACCGATTGGAAAAGACAGCCTTTGATCAAGACCATACCCAGCTGCGCGGAGTTTGTTGACAAATTTTTTGAGGACACATGGGAGCTCCGGAGGCGATTCGAGATATTGAAGAACTTCGGGCCGAACACCCTCGAAGAGGCTTATCTCTATTACAAATATGTGGTCTGCGCAAAAGGGAAGGACATTGCGAAGATCATCAACACCGAGGACATCGATCTTTTCATGCACCCGGAGAAGAAATCATTGTATGGTTACAAACATGACGAATTAACGGATGAGGAAGAAACCCGATTGCTTGAGCAACAGAAAGGCGAACTTCTTGGAACAAAGAAGCCCAGGGAGGGAATGGAGGAAATGGTGGAGGAGGAGGAGGGGAAGAAAGAGGCGGAGGAGGAAGAGGCGGAGGAGGAAGAGGAAAGGGAGGGAGAGCAGACAAAGGAATATGAGGTGGAGGAGCTGTCTGAACAGTTCCAGGCAATACAGGTGGGGGGAGGAGAGGCAACAACAGAGGAAGAACAGAGAAGGAAAGAGGAAGAAAGGACACAGATAGTAAAGGAGGAAGCGATAAAGAAAGAGGTAGTAAAGGAGGAAGCGATAAAGAAAGAGGAAATGAAGACACGCGAAGAAGAGAAAAGCAGATACGAAGCAGAAGGAAAAGCTAGTAGACTGAGGGAAGAGTCCTTACAGAGTATCATCGCAGCGCGAACTGCTGAGTATGAAAAGAAGGAGGCTGCAATGTACAAAGAATTCGAGAAAATGTTGAAAGAAAAGGATATAACATATGAAAAATTGGTGGGGGAGGTGAAGAAGGGGTTTGCAGATTGCATACAATCAATGGAACCGGACTTTGTGACGTCCACCTCGTCTACAATGAGGGGTCTTTATGATAAATTGGGCGAAGTTCTTGGTGGCAACGCGCGAAAATTAGAAGAAGTAATCAAAAGGTCCGAAAATGAAAAGACCGCAACAGCAGAAGAAATCAGCAGACTCCAAGAAGCCAAGGCATCCCTAACTGATGCGGCAGGCAGATTGAAGCGAGAAAAGGATACATTGGCCTCAGGTTCCGCAGAGAGTGTAGTGGCCACACAACAAATAGCCGCAGATCTGGGAAAGGCCAATGATAGTTTAGTTTTGTTCAGGAGAGCTGATGACGAAACTAAGGCCGAGCTTGCAAAGGCCAAAGGAGATTTGGAAGCTGCAAAAGGCGAAATCAATACTCGCGCTACCCATTTTGCACAACTATGGAGTGCAGAGGCCGAAAAGAGCGCAGGACAATTGGATCGAATCACACAATTGGAGAGTACATTGATTGCAGGTCGACAACAATACAATGCTGCACTGGCTGAGATCGAAAGGTTAAAGCAACAAATGGTTACATTTGTTCCACCCAGCCCGATGGATGTGGAAACGTCTTCGGAATTAGTGTCTTCACCCCAAACCCCCGCCCGCCAGACTGAAGCAACTCCCGCCCAACCCACCCCTGCGACTGAAGTACCTGTCACTCCTGGCGTACGCTCTGTTCTGTCTGATGAGGAGTATAGACAGATGGTAGATCGTCTTGTTATGGAAAGAGCACATTTCGCAACTACCACATTTGACCCCGAATCGGTTCATAAATTAAGCGAGGAAGAAACAGCTGCAATGCGAAAGCAAGAAAAGACCCCCTTCGTTGGGGAAGGAATAGTCGAAACGGAGAGATACAAAAGAGATAAAGCGATGGGCTCTTTATTTGAATACATAAAAACCGGAAGGATTATACCAGCAGAAGATGCACATGATCAAGCAGGTCAAAAACGCATAGCACAAATAACTTTTGGGGAGGGCTTGCACCAATTCGGCCGCGTTGGTGGTGAATTGTCTCCTCTCCAAAACAAAATGTGCAACAATATCGCTAATTGGTATGCTTCGAAATTCGGGGCGGAAGAGGCTCGGAAAGAAGGCTTTACCTACCATGATCTCGTGGGAAAACAAAATCGAAGACCTAAATTACCTAAAGGAAGACTATGGGTGTTTTCGACATCGCCAAGAAGGTTTGGGACTACACGCCAGCCGGTTTGGTTTACAACGCGTTCACCCACAAAGGAGGAGGGCCAGAGCCCGAGCTTGTGCATGATACTGTTCTGGGCCATGACACCGATTACACCACCTGGTGGGTGGTGGGGGGGGTTGCCGCCAGCGTGGTTGTGGCCATCGGACTGATGCTTTATTTGTAGGAAGAAAAAAGAAAGAATGGAATAAAACAATGTTTTTATTGTTTGAATTCCGGTCTGACAGATTTGGCCTGGAAAAATGCTATTTTCCATTGTTTAATCATTTTTTCCTTGTATCTCAGCGCGTCTTCATGTTTCTTCTTCTTCGCCCGTAAGTAAGCCTCCACCTCCGGCTTGCGTTTCAGGTTATGCGGGAGTCTTGCTTTCGTCTTCATATCGCCGCAGACTGAGGAAAACCGCGCCTTTTTATGCCAATGTTCGTCTTCTTCATTGTGGTTTTGGCCATTCCACCGTTAAATCTTTGTTTTCCAATTTGATGGTGTAAGACTTCTCTTGCAGTTTCCCAAATACTCTCATTCTGAATCCCACAGGTTTTTCTGCGAAGCCTGGGATAATTGCTGTTGTCTTGCCGTGCCTTGCCGCAGTTTCGATGTTTGCGACGATAATTTCATCGTAGCTCCTGCCTGCCAAAGCATACATCTCTTTTGCATCCCTCAATCCTTCCATGGTTCAAAACGGCTGGTTGACTGCATCAACATTATATATAGACTTGCCCATGGAACGTTCCGCGGAGCCAATGTTTTCTGATCTCTCCGTCCCTTTCATTCTCCATTTTGATACCAGTTCTTCGGCGTAGCCCGTTGGCTGGGTCTTGCAGATGTCCCAGAAATTAAGAAACTCGTCGATCCTTTTCCTGCAGAATTGCCAGAAAGAACGATCCCTGTTGATAAAGAAGAGGTTTATCCCACGCAGCAAACTGAACGAAGCCAGCACGGCCTTTTCGCAATCGTATATCTCCATGTATCCCTGGACCTGCGTGTAGTATTGAGCAGGTGGCGTTTGGAAGGGTCGGGCTTTTGCGGGGCCTGGGTAATAGCGCCATTTTATTTCTAGGACGGTCTTGGTGTCGAGATCAAGCATGCCGTCTATGGTGCCAGCTATCCTCGGTTCGTCCCGGTGGTTCAACATAGCCATGTGGGTGCAGTTGGCCTTGAAATGTTTGCATATCCAATCGATCGCCGGTCCTTCCATCTTCGTCCCGAATTCCACGGCCTGCTTCTCGAATTGGTTCAACTCCTTCGGTTTCAGCCCCAGGAGCTTTGTCCTCAGGTACTGCATCCTTGAAATCCGCCCGAAACCCAGGATGTTCCCCAGCTCGGACATTGAAACAACGTTTCTGTGGGCTTCCACGTTGTAAGGCATTGCTCGTGCGAAGTAATACTGAGCCCCTGTAATTTAAACCGCAGTAATTAAACACTTTGCGGAGGACCATGTCCAGCTGTCTCACCTTCTTTGGGGTCTTCAGAAGGGGCAGTTCCATGTGGTGGCGGTTAATGCATTGTTTGTGGCACTCCAGCATCTTCCTTATCAGCATGTTTAGGTGCGACATGCTCCTCCTGGGTTTATATGTGTAATAGCCCTCCGGCTGCTTGATCCTTGTGGGGGGGAGTTCTTTCACGAACATAGCCCAAGGCGATTGCATCAGGACGAAAAGGTTTTCCAGGTAGAATATTACATCTTGGTCAGGCACGAGAAGCTTGCGAGATGTGATGATCGAAAGTATCTTCTTCCACCGCTCCCCATACCTTTTCAGCCCGGTGCGTTTGCAAATGTCTACGATTTCTTCCCTCCAAATCTCCCCGATTTCGCAGGAGTAACTTCCATTAACAACGCCTTCGATGTAGGCACAAAATATCCTCTCGATTTCCTGTGCGGGAACATGAGGTTCGCACATGCATAGATTTGCGATGCGCTCGTTGAAATGATATATACGGCGGTACGGACAAGAATCCCGAGTGCCGCGGCAAGCCTTCCAGATGTAAGCAGGCCATTTGTTTTCGCGCCCCCCTTTCCGGAATTCCCTGCTTTTCTGGGATTTAGCCCAAGAATACCTGCAGTCTTTGTTGCTAAAAGGTTCGCGAATGCTGTAAATGTTTGAAATACAAAAACCGCAACTCTTGCACACATCATACTCGTTCGTCCTTTCAGCATAAGAGATCTTTCCGCAATTTGGGCACTCTTCATTCACAAGGGGCAACAGGTAAACACCATAATCTTCTTTCATAACAAACTGACCGAGGAGGGCATGACACTGGGAGCTGTGCCTTTCACCTCAGCAATTGCGAAAGCAACACCCACAACCACCAGCACAGCACCAACCAAGATTGATCCGTACTTCAGGATGTCGACCATAATTTCGGGGACTTCCATAAGGGAATTCACACTGTTTTCGGCATTGCCAAAGACGTTGCCCATGTCTATTAACGATATTTAGATATACTCTGGGATAGATGGGTGTTGAGTTCCATCGAGAGGTTTGTCGCAGGAATCGTCAGAAAGGGAGCTGCTTCTTTCCTGTTCGCTGTCCTCATTTAAGATCGGCCAGCAATAAATCATTTCGGAAACCTCTTCTTTGTTCTCGAAGTAGTATACTGCCATGAGGATGCAATCTGCAACATGGTCGCTCATGGGGAAGGGCGTTTGGCGGTTGTCTTGAACAACGTAATCCAAGGCTTTGGAGATAGCCAATTTCTTGTTTCTCGAATAAGAGCCCGTGCAAGCGTTGAAATAACGTTTGTATTGGGCTGGGTTCACCAACTCAGTCCTGATCGACAACGAAATGAGATAACCGTAAAGAAAGAAGGAGTTGCTGATGCAACGGTAGTTCTTCATGGGCTGTTTCTCAATGAGGATCATATCAAAGTAAAGCAAATCCGGACCAAGAACCCAATTCTTCACCGCTTTTTTGAAGTTTGCAAAGCTACCATCATGTTTGAACTCAGAGTGCCCCAGGATCTCAACAGATTCCACCTCATTCAATAAGGTGCCAACATCTCTGTTGTGTAATTTCAAAACGCAGGCAACAGTGGTGTTGACTCCTGGATCGAAACAGAGGTATGTGGCGGATTTTTTCCCCTTGACCGTTCTTATCATCTGATCATCTGTGTTCATTGCGATTAATAACAAAGTGTTTCAATTGTCATGACTGGTTTTATTCATTTCCCATTCCGAATGTGTTGCAAAAAGTGACCAGGCCCGAGCAAGAAGAAAACCCCGGGCCTGGTGGAGGGAAGAAAAGAGAAAAGGCAATGTCAACAAATATTCAATGTATCATACACAACCTCCTCGGGGTCCGAGAAGGAAAGTTCGCAGCTTTCGCTGCACACTTCCTCCTCGGACCACCGAGGAGTATTTGGAGAGTATGAGTAGGCAATGTATTTGCCCGAAGGCACAAACAAAACCCCACAAAAGGGGCACACAATCATATTTCTTTCCGCGGCCAGCTGGCCGCAGAGGTACTCATTGATTGCCTCCCCCATCTCCGGGGGAAGGCCCTTCTCATTTGACACAAAAAAAACTAGAGGGGAGGAGTTCATGTTGGAGCCTCGGTGGTTGTTGTTGTTGCGGTGGTTGTTGGCGTAGCGATGGTTGTTTTTGGTGCTGTCGATGTTGGTGCAGCGATGGTTGTTGGCGCGGTGGTTGTGCTGCAATACTGCCCCTGTCTTGGCGTGCTACCTGATCCGCGGCCTCGCGCGGAAGCTTCTGTGCAAACGTGGGCAGAAAACGTGTGCGGACACGTGTCCATCTACCCGAGGATCGATTAACACCTTTGTGGGCACATGGCTTCCAGTGACGGAGTGACGCAGTTTTGGGAGTCCGAACTTAAATACTAGCACGTGCCCGCCCCAACTCAGGGCGGCCCAGCCTCAGTATTTTCATTTTCTGCGAAAAAGTACGTCACTCCGTCACTGATCGAGGGGACTCGAAACATCAATTTTCACTGTCTGAAACGTGGTTCGATGCTTCTATCAGTAAGTCAGTCAGACACTTCAAAATTGACAAAAAAAACAAACGCGTTCGTCCCTCTCGGAGACGAAAGGGTGTTAAAGTATTTGTTCATTTTTTTTGTCTGACTGACTGATAGGTGGAAGGTGGCCCGACTGACTGACAGAAGTGTGAACGCCTAGTTTCGATTCTTTTGGAATGTGAATAATATCAAAGTGACTTGTATGTCATCGCTGGACAGATCTGTTGTGACCGGTGCTTTATCAGGAATTGTGGTGGCTACATTGCTGGAGGCAAGAGGAAATGTCAGGCATCCGGTTGATAGTACCAATGTGTATCTCATTTTCTCCAGTGCGGGCACTCTCGGCGGTTACATGGCGCATGTTTTAGGGTATAACAACATGTATGGTTCGGTGGGGTTTGGTTTATTGTTCTCAGCCATGGCCTTTTCAGCCTTTGTGAGCAAGGATGTTTTATTTTCTAAAGCTGATGTGATATGACTCACACATCAAATGGAACGAGCCTGTCCCAGAACTTTATACGGCTTGCTCACCCGGCTAGGACCCCAGGTGTGATCCACGATTATTGGGAGCACGATGATTTCATCCCCGGCCATCCAGACATCACCACCCCTCACGTCAAGGGCCACACCGATCTGTCCCAGGAGACCTCCCGAGACCTGGGCAGCGAAATGTCGTTCTCATGGAACTACAACTCGGCCCACTCCCTTTATGATTGTGAATTGATGATCCACTTCGACCAGATAGCAGCTGGCGGGGGAGGTTTGGATCCCAGATACCTAGATGACCCTATCTACCACATTGTTGAAGAGTGCTACTGGGAGGTTAACGGAAGGAGGATGGAAACTCTGCACGGCGATAAAATGCACTTTGACCAGCTACTCATGGAAGGCGACGAATTGCTCGCCCGCCACTACGCCCTGCAAAGGGCCGGTCTGACTGTGGCACAGAGAACTGCCATTGCGACAGCCCCGGGCGGTTTCTGGGCCATAGCGAGAATCCCCTTTTTCTTCACGAGAAATCTGCAGCATGCTCTTCCCGCCTGGGCTCTGAGCCATGACATCAGATTCATCTTCAGGCTCAGACCCGCGGCTTTTGTTCTCCAGGACACCAACGGCATCGCTCCAACTTCCGTGACAGGCTCCTTCGTCTGTTCTGACTCGATGCTCAGGATGAGTGTGGCCACAACCGCACCAGGCCAACGAACACACATGATCAGTAAACTGACCCAGGGAATGAACGAATTCGGGTACAGAGGCGTCACCTATGCCGTCACCAACGAGGCCAAGACTCTGAACAATGCTGTGGCAGCCGCAGACACTGTTCAGAGGATTGATCTGACACAGGTCACCCACACCTGTTTCCGAGGCTTCCACATCACAAGACCTGTGTTGAATCTCGTAGCCAACTACGCCCTCAACGACCGCTGGGTTCTGACCCCCATCGACCGGCGGTACATGGAGGTCGATGGAACCAGGCTGCTGCCTGAACACCAAAGCGATTATCTGATCCACGTGGAGAATGGCAATTACTACTCAGGACGCACTGGGCCCGCCGTCTACACCTTCCAGTTTTCCCCCACACTCCGTGGGGGCATCGAGCTTGGGTCCACCAACCAAGCTAGGCTCATTATCACCTGGGCCGCTGCAGTGGGGGCTGACCAGATGACGGATGTGTATGGAGAAATGCATAACTTCATGAGCTTGGTGATGAGCCCCGCCAACAAAAGCGTTACCGTCGAGATGGCCCACAGCAATGTTGCTTGAAAATAAATCTTTTTTTATTAATTGAAAAGGAATTATGGGATAAAACATGCAATCAGCTAATCCATAGCTGGAGATAGTTCTCCAACTATAATCCATATAGTATGCATTTCTCTACTTCCTACAAGCGAAAGGGAAAATATTAGGGAATGTTTTTTATCTTTGGAAAAAAAAGGCGGAAACCGCCCTATTTATTTAAAAACCACTGCCCGCCGCAGCGGGTGCAAATCAGCACCCGCGGCGACGGTGCAGGGCGGCACGGACAAACATAGCCCGTGCCGCCACAAAAAACACACATTGGCCTGGCGGCCACGCATCCCTCGCATTTGCACCGTCTTGACTCTCGCGATCTCGGCATTGTTATGGATGAGACGCTGCGGTTTCGCGCCCTTATACGCGCGGCAATTCCATAAAAATTATTGGCCTGTATGTTATATAACGGAGATTATATAACGGAAATTATATAACGGAAGTGGCTTTTTGGTATCCGGTTATATAACAGCAAATTCCAGACCCCATTCTTCGTCATTGTTTCCGGGGTTTCTTTCTTGCTCAGAACATCGTTTTTGCAATCTTTCGTCTTTCTTGTCCAAAACATCAACCTTCACCTTCAAACAATAATGTATATTCTTTTGCTGATCCATCGAAAGGTTCCGCCAAATATCCCGATCCGCTGTGGGTCTGCCATATAAAAGCTCCTAAATCAAAAATAGAATTCAATCATTATAGGACCACATATTCAAAAACGTGGTGGTGGATCAAAAAAATGGTCAAGTCATTTTTTTTTCGGGGGTCCGAGAAAAAATTTTTTATTTTTTGGGGTTTTGCGAGAATGCAATCTCCCATATGGGGCATGGTAGCAGGTCCAGCCCAAACCGTATAAGAAATGGATGAAGATATACAGGCTGTGTTTCAATCTTCACAGAGTAGGCCACTCAATGTGACATCATGGAGCATTATCATATTCTTCAATCTCAGAGTAAAAGGCTGCCAAACCTTTCATCCATTCATCCTTGGCCACATCCAAATGATGGACGAAATGCCCCATGTGTTCATAGTACCTATCATGATTCTCTGGTGCTTGGTAGTCAGGTAATGTTGCGAATAAATCGTTTGCGAATTTGTTGAATTTCGCTTCCACACTGCACGTCTCTGGCCCCATATTCATACGTGTGTAGTTTGGTTTAATGCGATTCTCGAATTTCTTCTTGTAGGGGTGCAAATCTTCAATAGTATCTGTAACCACAACCTCGATGAGGCCAAAAATCTGGGATTCCGGTTTGCAACCCTCGTCCAATGCTGGGGTTTCATCCATTGTTCTGTGTTCTACGGTTTAGACAAAGTTATTGGGCGTATCCTGTTGTCAGGTCATCCTGTTGTCAGGTCATCCATTGTGCCGTTTGTGGGATTCCGGCCTGCCGGATGATCTCGTCGAACTAATGATCGAAAAAGGGCATCACACTTGCATCCACCTATGCGTTCAGCGTATTTCCACCATCGCACCCTTGCCCAAGTTGTAACTGCATTAATTGGCAACAGTTGTGCGGACTAATTGGGAGCACAATCATTCGATGATGGGGGTTGAAAGCACGAAGACCACGTCTTCCACTTCCTTGGTCCGCAACAGGAAATCCACGCTCTCAGAACGCCTTACGCTGAGGGCTAGAAACATGAAGACCGAGCCATTCATTCCCAAGGACTTCAACAGACATTTCACGCTCTCGCAACGGTACACTTTGTTCAATCTTGTGGATGCCAAGGTGAGAGAGATGGAAGAGGAAACAAAAAGGAAGCTGAAGGAATGTGAACCCCAACACCCCGGGCTTTATGCTTTCATAAAACTCCAGAAAGACGATTTCACGCCTTATGAACGCTTTGAGCTATTCACACTTGTAAATACAATCTGCAAGCCGACCCTTGCAGAAAGTATGGTTGTGGCTTTAAAGATGATGGGTGAAAGCTTTTTCCATTGTGAAGATGATTCAGACTGTTCCGAATGAAACAAATAAATTCTGTCCATGTCCGATTTTTGCACGGTAGGTGTCGATCAGGCATCTTCCTTACACTTGAATCACTCTCTCTCAATTGCCAAGGTTTGGTTTGGGTTTCTCGAAGACTATTCATCCTAGAAAATGGGGAAGTACAAAGTACTGCGAAGAATGAAGACGTTGATAAAGGGGTCCACATACTGGTACCCCCACATGAGAGAACCAGTGATCCCCACCAAAAGCAAGTTCTCCATTGTGAGAATGGGTCTTCCGCCCAAAAGAGAATTCAATGCAACGATTGCAGACCCTTCCAAACCGTATTTTATCAAATCAAGTGATGATAAAGATAATTTCTTGTGGAGATTAATGTCC
>Ga0114922_10002791_pt1 | contig 16295 bp, 12 predicted proteins | sample AartaG_FD_100975 | JGI IMG/M metagenome (GOLD analysis project Ga0114922, IMG submission 100975) | Deep subsurface microbial communities from Aarhus Bay to uncover new lineages of life (NeLLi) - Aarhus_00045 metaG | ecosystem: Environmental > Aquatic > Marine > Oceanic > Sediment | place...
ACGGCGGCATCGGCCCTCGCCGGGCCGGCCGGTCCGCCGGGGATGCGCGCCCCACATTCGCTGCAAAAGACGTCTTGGTCGGAGACTTGAGCACTGCAGTTGGGACATTCTCGCATGGGGGGCCTCCTGAACTCCTTGAGGGCGCGAATTCTTTACAAACGAGACAGGATTCTGGACACGGATGCACACGGACAAACACGGATGAAAATTTTAGAAATATGTGTTCATCTGTGTCAATCCGTGTCCCACTCCTCTTGTCGGTTTGAGGCGGGGCTTCACTAGACGTTGATGAGTAGGATACTCAGCCGGGACAAGGCCATAGGCAACCGAAAGGACAAGCACATCCAGTCACAGCAACTCAAACCGCACTGGCCTGAACTCTGCCGGCGCCATGATCGCCAACTGTGCAATGACCCGCTCGCGGCACTCGGCCGCCAGGTCAAGACAGAGAGCCAGTTCATCGCGCTGCAAATCATCGGCCGTGCGATGAGGATAGATGAGCTTGAGGAGACCAGAGGCTGTCTTGGCCACGGCGTGCTGGTTGCGCCCGGTCAGTCCTTCAAAGTTCGCCTGGGCCTGCACCGCCGTCAGAAAGTGGGTCTGGCGCCGGAGACGGACAAAGATCTCAGCCAGGTAGTCGGTGATGAAACCGTAGCCCTGAGCATAGTTCTCTGGCCGTATCTTGGGAAGTTCCCAGCCCGGCAAAAAGGCATGGAGACGGTCGAGAAACGCCGTGTCCTGAAGTTCGGGTGGCATCACTTCAAACAGGTGCACGTAACGCTCCACTGGCTGGCGGCGTTGCATGTCGGTGTCAATGTTGCCGCCCAGGACAATACTGGCTGGCGAGGAGAACTCCAAAGGCCCCCGCGTGAAGCGCCCTGTCTGCATAAAGTCTTTGAGCACACTGATAGTCGCTTCCGGATCGCCGAAACGGGTGTTGGCAATCTCGTCAAAAAAGATCACGTCACGGTAGCCGAGAATTCCGATTTTGCGGCTGGCCAGGTTGTAGAACAGGGTGGCCGGGGTAGCTTTGCCGCCAGAAATGACGAACGAGCGGCTGGAGGTGTTGCGATAGGTGTACGTCTTGCCGGTTTCGCGCGGCCCCAACTCGATAAGGTTGTAGTTGGGCTCAACGAAAGGGACCAGGCGCAGCAGAAAAAGCAACTTGACGCGCTGGTTGAACCGGGCCGGGTTGAAGCCAATGCTGGTGATGAGCAGGTCTATCCACCCCTCGTCGGAGAAGTGGCGACGCTTGGCGATATAGTCGTCCAAATCCAGGCGGGTGATCTGAAAAGGCTTGAACTCCCGGACAAAGAAGGGGTAGATACGCCCTTTTAGCTCGTACCGGGCATCGTATTCGATGGTCATGGTGCCCCAGGCCCCGCCGGTGAGCAGCACATTGCCATAATCTTTCAACACCCGCTGGCTGAGGCGCACGTGATTATCCCCCAGGGCCGGCACCTCAGCCCAGTAGTGATCGCGTGCCGCGTCCAGGCGCACCTGGAGCGAGCCCAGCAGAACGTACTCTTTGCGCTCCTTGATGCGACTCTTGATCAACTCTCTGGCGTCGCTGTCCACGTAATGCTCCTGCAATAGACGATCAATACGCTGCTGCCCGGCCACGGGGTTATTCTGATCCACATACCGAGCACAAAGGTATTCCATTACGTAGCGAGGAAACTCTTTGTAAGCCTCGTTCCACCGGGTTAGTGACTTTAGAACGACCCGGTCTGCCATGAGAGTCGACGCTCTTTCGTCAGTTGCCGTGGGTTGGTATGTGTCTGTGGTCATGTCCCTGCCTTATCCAGAAATCCCGGTCAAATCTCAAGATCATCGAGTCCGCCAAAGTCTATCTCGACGACATCGGTGCGAGGTGTTACTTCCACTGTCACCCTCTTGCGTCGCCTTTTCATCGCCCCCTCTGGATCGGTATAGCTCAGGCTCACGTTCACCCTCTGCGTCATCTCGATTGTGCCGTCCCCTCGCTGGCGGTAGATGGCCTCGACGGAATATGGGTAGTCTAGCTGGTCTCCAGGTCCCAACTCTACATTGTAGGAAACGGCTTCGGCAGCCGTGTCAGCCTGAACCTGGAGACGGCCGGCGAGCGCCATATTGCCCCGATTTATCACCCGGACTGTCAATGCTGCAAGATCACCCTCAGTGAGATGCAATGACCTGGGTTCCGTTTCTATTACCGATTCAATGCGAGGCTCGACGATCCGCTGCAGTACCGCACCTGGTACCACCATCTCGGCAAACGAAAGCCCGCCGTGCGCATAACGGTCAGTTGGACCTCGCCAATCGGCCCGCCTGAACCAGCGTCTGCCCACAGCGACAGTGTAGCGATCGCGAACTCCAGGGTAACTCACCTGAAAAACGTCTGTCAGGTCACCGGGCAAATCGTGGGTCAGCGCATAGCGATAGCGCACCGGGTGAGCGCCGCCATCCCTGTACCGTTGCCAGCGATCGTCGTCAGCAACGATGGCTTCGTCTCCTTCCATCAACTCTACAAAGCCATGATCGCTGGAAACGACCAGGGTATCGCCGGGCCGGATGAGGTTGTCCAGCACCTGGAAAACGTCATCCAGGAGCCGATCAACTGTCTCGTTAAGCGCTACCAGATTGCCACGCTGGCTGTGCAGGTTGTCGTCGGACAAGTTGTAAATCAACACATTGTAAGGCAATCGCTGGGCCATGTCAAGCTGGCCATACTGGCGATCCGACTCCATGCCGGAGTAAAAGCGTAGCCACCGCCGACGCTCACGCTGAGGAAGGTCCATCAGCCGGGAAACCAGTTGCTCCTGGTTTGTCGTGTAGCGTCCCTGGTAGCTCTTCCAGCCCGCCGGGGTCTTGCCGGCCAGCAATCCGGTACGGGCAATGGCTGTCCAGGAGGGAAGCAAACTCAGATAAGCCTTCTCCGGCACGAGGAACTCGAACCTTTCCAGCAACCGGGGCCTGACGTGGCGCGCCCAGGTATCCCACCGCATCCCGTCAAAGATGACAATCCACAAGCAGGCCTCCGGCGTCGGCGAAAGACGGCGATTCTTGACAGTGTCCCACAGCACGTTGGTGGACAAGCGGGGATGGCCCAAATAGCCCGGCCAGTCGCCTGTGATGTGTTCAGCCAGAGCATGATCCAGTTCATTCAAGTACTGACGGATCCTGGCCTGCAGGAAATCCAGGTACTTCTGAATGTTGGTTCGCAATTCCTCGTTGGGCAGATAGAGAACCTGCCGCGCGGCCCGAGCGTGGGCATACTCCAGATCATAGAAGCCCCCTTGAACGTACCAGTCCAGCAATTGAGCCAGATTCGCCTGCGACGAAATCGGCTGTCCTCGTCTCTGATCAATGATAGCCAATTCGTCAAAGAGCAAGCCCAGAGCAAGCGCATCGTTGGTGAATGGCGTCTGAGGCAAATCGGTCAGAGCCACGGGGTAGCGCTGCGCCCAGAGCGGAGTGAAGGGCCTGATTTTCCCGGCCTGGAAAGCCACCTGAAAAAAGTGAGCACCCAGAGCATAGACCATGGCCGGCGTGTCGGCCCGAAGGAGGGCCTCAAAGGCGGCATCAGGCGAGTCCAGACTCAAGATTGCGACGATGCGGGCAAGATCGCCAGTTTGAAGCGATTCTTCTGCCCGGACAATGACCTGCCGTCGCCAGTCTGGGTGTCGCTCCCAGCGAGCCAGTACACTTTCGACCCACTGTTCCAGCGGTTGCGGGTCAAATTCAAGGATGCCCAGCCCCCGCAACTGGTTAGCAATACCCCGCACGCGATAACGCGACAGCAGACGACGCAGATAGAGGTAGACAACCAGCGATGCCGGCGGCACATCCAACCAGGCTGCCGCATCGCCGAGTTCCAGGCGGAGCGCTTCGCGGGCCTGGACCTGAAGCAATGCCATACCCTGGGCGTCCCAATCCGCTTCGCCAAGCAATCGGACGTAAGCATCCAGCACGCCAGCGGGGGTATCCTGCCGGAACAGGAATTCCTGAACAGGAAGACCCGGCTGCAAGCAGTGCAGGGCCAGGGCGCGAACGGCGTGAGCATTGAGGGAAGCACCCCGCTCCAGGTAGCGGCGTAGCGTCCTCACACCCGAGATAACGGTAGGCAGATTCTGTCCTAGAATTTCGGCGTGTTTCCAGACCGAATCGGGTGGCCAGGTCTCGTTGGACACCAGTTGTTGAAGCACACCGGGCAGACTGGCGTCTACAAACTTGTCGGCGCGACGCCACACGTCCATCAGGCTGCGCAGCTTGATCTGGGGCAAGGTCTCCCGCGACCAGCCAGGTGAGCAAGTCACCCACAGCAGATCATACTCACCAGGCCGGTAAGACTGGCGAAAGGCGAGGTCGTTACCATCGTAGCCGGTGACTCGCCAGACTCGATCCTCAGCTTCGACCGTCTCTCCCAAATCCAGGTCAGCGTAGGGATCAAACACAACAGCCAGACGAGCAGCATTGGGGAGGGCGACCAACTGTCGAACGACGAAATCGGCGACGGTTCGAGGCAGATCAGCAGCCGGCATAGCTTGTCCTCTACTCTGAACGGATGCGACACACTTTGGCTAGCCTCTCAGTTCGATCATAGAGCCAGTCGTTGACCGCCGAGGGATCGATCAGCTTGAACAGTTCATAGCCTTCGACAAACAACTCGAAAGTGTAGCAGAACTGTACCCAATCGCACAGCTTCTCGTCAGAGGGACGAAGGGTACGCCCTTTAAGGAAGCGACGAATCTGAGCTATTTGGTCTTTGAGAATAACTTGCTGGGCCAAAGAGATATCTACTCCGTTAACAGTAGGTTCCTGAGAAGTCGGTGCAGACTTTACAGGAGAATACCAATAGGCAAAAATGTCGAGTTCAACGAGGTTCTGGAGACCAAGCTTCGGATCGTCCAGAAGAGCTTTGCAAAATGCATTGTACTGCAAATAACCCCTGACCCAATTGCTCCCAGCTCCGAAGTTCAGGCCGAATTCGTTCCAGAACTGCTCTGAGAGCGAGTTGTATAGGATATGTTCCGTAGGATTCCAGGCCATCAACAGCCCAGAGCTAATGTTTCGACCAAAGCCGATCGCCAAGTCTTTCACCTGGCGCAAGCGTCCTTCGATGGTGCCTCGCTGATGTAACAACAGCGATAGGGCTTGCCTCATACCGGTTTCAAGCTCGGTACGAGAGCGACCGCGAGCGTAGGCACGCAAGGTTCTAACCGCCGAACCCCACGTCATGTTACCGACAAAGCCTGTCTCGCCAGAATCCAGCATCGCAACAAAGCGAGCAGGGGGTGTCTCAGCCAGAAACTGATTGGCGTGATGCCAGTCAAAGCTTTGATTCCTGACCCCCATGGTGCCCAGCCGCCAGATGTGGCGATCGAAGTCGTCGAGGGATAGCTCTGACAGGTTGTCGGCTGCTGTCAACTCACGAATCAGGACGTGCGCCCGGCTGCGGATGGTGAGAGCGTTCACCCGGTAGTGGCTACCCCGGCTGTACTCCTGGAATTGGTTTCGCAAACGCTCCAGTTGTTCAGCGCTGAGCCCCGAAGCGGCCATAGTCTCACTCCTTCTTCTGCTGTGCTCGCATCCGGCACACGGCAGCGATGCGTTTCACGGCACGGTATTCCTGGGGGTCTACGTGGGCCTCGTTGATGTGGAGAAAGAGAGCAGCCGCCTCGGCGTAGAATTCGCGGTTGTAGCAGAAGCGGAGCCAGGCGCACAATTCCCGGTCGTCGGGGCGACGGTCGAGCTCGCCATCGAGGAAGCGGCGGACGACGCGCCGGTGGGCCTGGGCGCTCAGGTCTACGCGGGCGCTCATCTTTTCCCGCTCGGCGGCGGTAGGAACCCGCCAGCGGCCGGTGCGCTGATCCTGCCAAAAGTTCTGCTCCAGCAGGCGATCCAGCCGGCCAGGGTCCACACCACCGAGGCTGGCCGTTCCCCGCTGCCATTTGGGGATCAGTTCGCCGGTGGTCTGGGACTCATTGCCCAGAACGACGTTCAGCCAAGCGATGGCGCCGGCGTCGCTGCGCAGGTCAAAGACGTTGCCACCCAACACCGCCTCGCCGCGCAGGTAATAACGCTCGTCCGCTCGCTTGAACGTCTGGGAGTGATAGGCCAGCATAGCCTCCACGTCAGCCATGCTTAACTCGACGCTGCCGTTGCGGAGCAGGTCATAGAGAACGTGGTTCCAGAGATGTTGCAGGGTGCGCTGGCCGGGTAGTGGGTTTGTCCCCAGGAAGTCGGCCACTGTCTCCACGACCCGCTGCTCGGCCTCGATCAGGTGAGTGCGGCCGTTGGGCGTGGGAATCTGGCCAGGCTGGGGCTTGCGCAGGTTGAGAACGATGTCTTGATTGGTAACACGCTCTACACCTTTATCACCCAGAATACCCTTGAACGACAATTGCTTCTTGTCAAAGCTGTTGATCTCTGCTAACTCAAAACCAGCGGCTTCTGCCGTGTCCAGAATGACCTGCCAGATGCGGTCGTCGGAGTTGTGAAAGACCACGCTGGCCCAGCGGCCCGGTTTGAGCACACGGTACATCTCGCGGAAAGACTCTGCCATTAGTCGGGCGTAGTCAGGTAGGATATTCTTGCCCTTATGCTTGACATGGACGACAGCTTCCCGGGGTTGATTTGTGAACCCCTCATCTAGCCACGACTCCCAAATAAGATTCAGGTCAGCGTAGAAAAGGTTTGAGCCAAATGGGGGGTCAGCGAAAATGTAATCAACGGTCTCACCGGGAATCTCAGACAGATCTCCGGCATGTCCCACCTTCACGATAGCGTCACTTCTGCAAGTGGTTTGCTTCTGATAGGACAATACCCGATTGAAGCGCCTGGAGACAACCTGCAGCACATTCTGCTCAATGCTCAAAGAAGGCACATAGAGCGTCCCCTTACGATAACCGCGCCCTGATCGATCATGCGTGTACAAGGTCATTACCGTTAGAGATGGAACTGACCCTGTCAATACGAATTTCATCTGATTACTGAAAAGCTCCGGGAGTTTCTTTGCATCAGCCCATAGCCGTGCAAAAGCGCGCAGATTCCGGACAGTAAAGAACTTGCTGACCTCATCTATCCCCAAGTCGGCATGCACACGACGCCACATTTCATAAGATTCGTTGAAAGGGACTGAAGGATACCACTCGAGTATTTCCGTAGATTCGATCTCGTTGAGGCGATCACGTTCAGCGTCAGTTATCCGATGTTCGCTGCGTCTAGGTTGACATCTGGTGCATTCATAGTTGACGACAACTGGCATGCTGATTAGACGACGCAAATCGGCCTTACTCCATTTTGCATCACAATTCGGACATGTGAAGTCCTTGCCAACCTTGCCCGTGTCTGGATCAACCACTGCGTCCCACAGGACGATCTTACCACCGCATCGGGCGCACTCGAACACGTCACTCCAGATGGTGTATTGGATGGAGGCCGGGCCGCCACAGCGGTCGCAGGTGGTGCCGTAGAGCCAGTCAAATTCCTCTTTCGCCGCCGCCTTGATGCGCTCAAACTCTCGTTTCAGGGCCTCCACGTCCATCGGTGTGGTGTAGTTGCGGGCAATGTGGACGGCCGCGGGGGAGAGGTCGTTCAGGATGGCGTGGCGGCCGGTCATCAGCGCGGCCACGCCGGTCATGCCGGAGCCGCAGAAGGGGTCCAGTATCAGATCGCCGGGGTCTGTGTAGTGCTCAATGTAGGGCACGATGCCCTGCGGCGGCACCTTGGTGTGGTAGGAGTGGGCGTTATAGATGGGGCTGTTCTTACCGGCCTTGACCGGTTGGGCAAAGGGCGGCCGGCGGTAGGTGTCGGCCGCCGGGTCGTAGGGGATGGCGTATTTCTTGATGAATTCGGTCAGATTGGGTTGATCGTAGAACGAATTATGAAAGGGTTTCATGCGATTACGGTCTGACGGCCTCTAGCAGAACATCAATGATAACCGCTCGTACCTGGTTGCAGTTGTCAAACGTCTCTTGCAGCAATTCCAACGAGACGTCCTCGTCCCAATCATCGTAGCGGATGGTCACGGCAAAGGGATTGAACTCAGAGATGGCAAAAGGCAGGGTCTGCGCGCACCAGTAACCGCGCCAGGTCAAGGTTGGTTTTCATACAGCACCTTTCCTTCTCTCAACACAGTGGCCACCAGGCTGCAACTGGCCGTCTTCCAGTCCTCCACCTCAGACGGGGTATAGACCACAATGTCCTTGGCGACGCCCAAACCAGAAAGGGCCTCATAGAACGGCACTGGGCGTTTGTAGCGGGGCAGATCGCTGTACATGATAATCAGGATGTCCAGGTCACTATCCCCCCCTTCATCACCTCGCGCCCTAGAGCCGAACAGGATGATTCTCTCCGGCTTGGCCGTTGCCCGAATACGACGCACAACCTCCTCTAGGAGCGTGTCATTGGTGCTTGGGAACCGAGTCATAGCCGTTTCTCCCTCGTCTGGTCTTTGAGACGGGCATTGTCCAACGCTTCACCGTTTTCTTTCAGGTCAGCCTGGCTGGCAGCCAGGGAGGAGTATACCTTGCTTCGTCCCTCTTGTCAATGGCGACGTGACGCTCGGGTATAGCTCAAAACTCTGGGGGACTTGGGCGGCACAAGACCTCGGAGGTCCAGGTGGTGTTTCGCCTGACCAAATGCGCTAGTTGGAGCAAGCTGTGAGCTTGAAGAAGGCCCTGAGGAGACCTCCGAGGTCTTGGTCTTAATTTTGCCCAGGCTTTTGACGTATACCCGTGACGCTCTTTAGCGCAAAGTGAGCCGGACGGTCTTTTTGTCCGGGTGGGCTGTCCGTGCCCCGGCAAAAGCCTCCTGGAGCAGGCGGCGGAACTCGGCTACGACGGCGTCAATCTCACCCTCCTCCAGACTGGGGAAACGATGGGCCAGTTGGGTCAATACATCGGCGTCAGCGGTGAGGATCGCCTCGTCGGCCAGCAGGCGCTCGATAAAACCGGCCAGGTCGGGGCTCATCACGTCTACCAGGGCGGCAATGTCGGCCGCGCGCACTGCATTGAGAAAGGTCGCCATGTCATCCCTGTCGCCCCGGGCCAACACTCGACTGATGGCCTCGGAGGCCAGTTGGCGGCGCTTATCATCCAGGGTGGTGTTCAAGTCGCGCAGAAGTGTCTGTACCTCATCCTCTGGAGAAACATCGGTCAGGCGCAAGGAGAGCGGGCATTGGTCACAGGTCGGGCTGTGCTCCACGCTCACGGCGGTCACTTTTGTCACAGGGCAGGGCTTCAAACGGCCCTGCAGCGCCTCGTAGCGACCCGCCAGCTCGTCACCCAACGGCGCACCCAGCCCCTCAATGCGGTTGAGCAGGCCCAACGCTTCCAGCCGGCGCGGCACGTCGGCCAGGTCGTCACCCAGGCGAGCCAGTGTTGCGTAATAGTCCCGGTGATGTTTCTGATAAGCGTTCTGATAGCGCGCCCGGAAGCGGGAAAAGTCCTCCCGTAGACGGTTCCATGTCTCTGGCCTGTCCACGAGGGTCTCCAGGCTCAGTTGATGCGCCAACGTCATCTGATCGGCGCGCAGTTGGCGGTCAGTCAGGCGCAAGGCCACGTCGTCCAGATAGCGTTTGACCGCGCTGATCTCGGCTGCCGCAGCCGCCACAGTGCGCAGACGAGTAAACGTCTGCATGGTCGCCCGCAAGTCACCGGGGTCGGCCTCAAACACCTCCTCGGCCCGCTCGTAAAAGTCCACGTGGCCGGTTGGCAGATCGGCAGTTAGCTCTTCCAGCCGGCCCAGGGCCTGCGTCGCCTCGTCAGGTAGGCTGGCCGCCAGCGTGCCGGTCAGCACCTCCAGGCTGCGCTGCTGGGCCACCACGTCACCCTGTAGCGTCTCCAACGCACCGCGCAGCCGGACGTTCTGGGCCTCGATCTCGGCCTGATCGGTCGTCGCCCGCAGGTCATCGGCGATTTCACGAGCATACCCCAGAGTATCGTTCCAGGTGGGACCCACGGCCGGCACCAGAGCATCGAAGCTGCCCTCCAGACCCGGTTTCCATTCCAGGTCCATAATCGTGCTGGCCGTGAGACGGTCGCGGCTGAGCGGCTGCCGGTCACGGGTTCGGAGGCTGTGCCGGGCCTTCAAGAGGAGATCCACGCGGGGCGTGCTTCCTCGAACGAAAGCCAGCAGATAGAGCTGGATCAGGGCGTAGGGCAAGCCATAAGGCACCGCCGACAGTCTATCGTACAATTGCCAGACCGGCAACTCGGCGCCGCCCCGTTCCTCCAACATCGCTGCTATGAGTTCAAAGACGTGGGGCGACTGAGGGGCGAAACGGGTGGGCTGATCGGGGTGCGACAGACCGAGAGCGATGCCATAGTTGCGCGCGGCAGCGACATTCGCCGAGCGGGAACTCTTGTCAAAGTAACCGGCAAACACCTTGCCAGTCTCGGTTGGCCTGAGGTCGCGCCGGAGCCGGTCGGGATCAATGGGCAACTGGGGATAAGCAGCCATCAGCAATTGCTCGACGACGTAGGCAATACGCGCCTTGTTGCCTCCTCCTCGACCAAAGGTATCGCGGGCGCTGATGGCCAGGTCGTCGCGGGTGATCATTCTCCCGGCCTGGTACAGCTTTAGATGGGTGGCGACCAGCGCATCCAGAATGTTCCGCCGCTGAGTACCGAGCCAGGAACGGACTTCTTCCGCTTCACGTCCAGTCCTGTCCTCATAGGTATCTCGCATCGAGTTCCAGGCCACGTAGGCGGCCGCTGCATCGCGGGCCTCGTCGGTCATTTCGCCAGGCAGAATCACCGCGATGCGAGGATCGTTCAAGTCCGCAGATCGCGCCGACTGCGCGGCCACCGGCGTGAGGATCACCACTCGAAAGTGTAGGTCCTCCTTGGGCAGCGACATTCCATAGTCCAGCCGCCAGCCCGTTGTGACGATGACCTCGCCCGGATATTCCAGATGGCGGCTCTGTACACGGCGGGTAACGCGCTCGTCAACAGGGAATTCGTGAAAGAGGCCGGCCGCTCCGCCGGTATCGCGGGGGGTAAAGAACAGGCTATTGGTCCAGACGGATTGCAGCTTGTAGCGATCGCGGGCTGCTCGCCGCTTCTCTTCGTTAAAAATCGTGACCACCGAAGGCCCCTCGCCGCCGGCCGGGACAAACTGTGCCGACTCGTTGTCAAAGTCTATCTGAGGCAAAGCCCGCACCTGGCTCAGGACATAGGCGACATTGTCCTCGGCCCGCATAAAGTCGTCGGTTGTCAGGGTCGCCTGGGCCAGGTCCTGCAAGCTCATGCGTCGTGGCGCTTCCAGGAAAGCCAGGTGCCACAGGAAAAGGGTGGACAAGACGTCCTTTGCCAGGGGTAGATCGTCCGGTTCCAGGTCGAACAGTTCCAGCGCCTCACAGGCGACTCTGTAGGCTTGATAGGCCGCCTGGTAGACTGTGGTCGTCAAGCAGTCTTCTACCAGGTGACGGCTGGTCAACAAGTCGGCCACCCGGATGAGCAGCGTCTGGTCGAGCAACTCTGGCCGGGTGACCGCTTCCCAGAACACAAACAGACCAGAACGAGTGGTGGGCAGGTCGCGAGCCGTGATGCGCCGCACCACTTCAAAGCAACGAGGTTGGAAGGGGAAAACATCGTAGAACTCGTCCAGGCTGAGATTCTGGGCAAAGGCAAAGTGCTGGGTATAGTAATCGTAATGGTCATTGATCTCGGGTAGACGGGACTCGTTGAGGGCGCGCACGCGGCGGGAGACGATCACGTCATAGTCGCGCTCATCTCCTTGCGCCAGGAGAGGAATGTTGATGAAACGATCGCCTTCCTGCTCGCCGCGCAACTTGGCTGGCACCGCCGACTGCGAGGCGATGACGGTAAAGACGCGGTAGCCCAAATCACGGGGCAGGAGGTAGCCCAACGTCTCCAGAAGCTCGGCGTCAGCACTCAGTTCTTCGTCGGTATTGTGCTTCTTTTGCCAGCCCTCGTACTCGTCAATCACCACCAGCAAGCCGTCGTAGCCAGCACCATCTGCTCCGGCGAGTTGCCGATAGATATGGGCCAGTCGGGCTTTGATACTGGAGACAATCTCTGGCCGGATGCCCGCCGTCTCGCAATACTCGGCGATCAACTTGCCCAGTGCCTCAACACCTTCGTCGTCGCGGTAAGCGTCCAGAGTGCGCCCGGTGCGACGGCGGACGAAATCCTCTGCTTCCTGACGAATCGCCTGGCTCGCTTTGGACTGAAGCCAGACGGACAGATCCTCGGCGGCCGTCACCTGAACCTGATCTGCCAGTTCCGCGTACTCTAGAGCTCGCTGAAAACCCTCCTCCAGCAGTACGTCCAGCAGCGACCGCCCCAGGAACGGATCGGCGCTCCCCTCTCCACGCAACGAGACGACGACCGGGAACAACCGAAAGTCGCCCAGCCGCCGCCGATAGTTGCGCACGACGTCGTCGTCCACCGACCCCCATAGCCCACCGTCCAGATTGGACAGCAGCGCCGACAAAGCGACCAGGAAATGCGTCTTGCCGGCACCATACTCCGCCTGCACCCAAAATCCCTGTCCGTGGCCCCGTGCTACTGACTCCAGGATTTCCTCAAAGTGGGCTCGAATGGTATCGGTAAAGATGTAGGTTTCTACCATCTCGCTGGCCTGTTTCTGGAAGGCCGGCACGAGAGAGAGCGTTGTCTGGGGTCGCTTTTTTGAAAGGATCAGGTCTCGAAGAGGCAATCGGCTCATGACAACTCCTCGACAGTGTTGATAACCGCCCCTTTGTCCACCAGAGTCCGCAGATACTCAAAGGGCGCGTCTGGACTTGGCGAGACGTAAGCAGGGATAGGTTCAGCCGGTCGAAAGCGGGTCTCATCAGGCAAAACAATCAGCACAACCATCACGTGCTCCGAGGCTATCTCAAAGAACGGTCCCAGCGGTACTCGATAGCGGCTGAAAAGATCGCAGCCCGTCACCATGAGCACCTGCTGGCCGTGGGATGGCGTCAAATCGGCAAGTCCTGAGCGCAGCGCGCCGCGCAGCAAACGGCGTGCAGCGTCCGTCGAACGGGGCGCTTGGGGCAGCATGGCAGCCAGGGCGTGCAGGTCAAGCGTTTGGGTCACGTTGCCCGGCAGGATGGAAGTCAGATGTTCCTTGCTACCGTGCCAGAGATAGAGGTGACGTCCCGCCAGGGCAGGCAAGGGCCGTTCCACAAGCGGGATAGAAGGTCGAGAAACTCGTCGCGGGTCATAGTCGTCTGGCCTGAGCAATATAGTCGTCGCGGGTGAAACGGGTGGTCACCTGTTCTAACTCGTCCACGGTCGTATAGCGGGAGATCAGGCCTGCCGCCTCGGCATCTCGCAGAATGTGACGCACCGCGTCGGCGGTCTTCAGACCCAGAAAGCGCCACCAGGTTGTGGCCAGGATCTCACTCAAGCGCACAATGCGCGGCGTAGGCGCCAGACGGTCGTGCAACAGGATCAGCAGCGCATCGGCCGGCGTGGGAATCTCCTCAACGACCAACTCACTACTGTAACGCCCTAGAAACCCCAGGTAACGCACCGTCAGCAAGAGTCGCTTATAGGATTGCTTCTTGAACACACTATAAGTGTCTTCAATGAACGTGCAAGCCACCTGCATGTCGAAAACCTGGCCAACGGCCAACGGCCAGACCTCGTCCAACACGAACCTGGCAATCACGGGCTCGGCTTCCAAAGCCATTACCCGCATCAGGTCCACCAGGATTTGCTCGTCTTGATAAGCTTTCCACACCTGGGGCAACAAGCTGTTGAGAGACAAGCCAGGAAAATAACGCTTACCTACCAGGTTGGCATAACGCCGGCGCGTTTGCGGCGAGTTCTGGGGCAAATGGTCAAGCATGTAGTGATAAAAGTCCTCGTAGGACTGGAAATCAGTGCTGGCTTTCACCGCTTGAATGCTCGCCTGCAAGGGAAAATCTTGCAGAGTATATGAGGCTTCTCCCGTCATCTACACTCCTGACATCCAATAGTCAAAAATTCCTGAAAGGCGCAACAACCGACGCACCTACGCCCCTTCCCTTGTGAATGGATCTCTCCCGCCGAGCCTCGGCAGAGATGGCTTCAATGGGGATATAGTCTCCAATCAGACGATGGTCAGTGATCATCACTGGCTTTTTCCTCGCCCAAGAACCAAAAACGCACCAAGACAGGGGCAAGGCCCTTTGGCGCGTCAGTCGTCAGATGGATTCAAGGAGTTCACTGGATGGCAGCCTGCCACTGTGCATCCTCCGTATCGAACCAGGAAACCGCCAGTTGTTTTTGCCCCCCTATAACCTGACACAAGCATACCACACCGGGCAGAAGTTGTCAACTCCAAAGGCCGTCAAAATCGGGGCAATTCATGATCCACGAAGACACACCAAGAGACACGAAGAAACGTAAAGAAACAACTTCGTGCCCTTCGTGTCCTTACCATGCCCACCGCTTTACCCATCTCGCGGAAGGGGCTGAGGCAAAAGACTCTAGACATTTTCCACCTGGCCTAGAAAGCTTACGAAGGGAAGGATCTCCAGACGGCGGACCAGCCGCTCATCGGCGGTGATAAAGGTCGCTTCCAACGTCTCGGCCAGGGCAGCAAAGGTAGCGTCATAGACTGTCGTCTCGCGCCCACGGGCGATCTCCACTGCACGGCACATCGCCACACCGGACGGCAGGAGCCATTCCAATCTCATGTCAAACAGGCTCTGCACCGCATCCTGCACCTGGTCGGTGGTCAGGTCTCTCTTGTAGCGCAACACGTTGGTCAGTTCGTAGGCCAATAACGATGGCACCGTGATCTCAATCTGTCCGTCCAGGTAGGCTTTGCGCAGCGCCAGCGCCTGGTCGGCCAGCACCTCTCCCTGGCGGAACCACTTGATGACCACCGATGTATCCAGCACGACAGACCCGTCCATTAACGGGCCTCCCGCCAGCGACGGACGTCGGCGGCACTATCCTCACCGTTACCGGGAGCCAACCGGGCCAGGGCGTTCTGGGTCGCGACCGCCGATCGCACGCGGGGGGTGGCGCCGGGGCGGTCATCCGCCCCGGCGACCATAACTTGGGCGCGCCCCTTTCGTCACCGCAACGTGAAACCTCAGCCAAGCTCCACCGGCAACCAGCGTAGCCCCTCTCCACGAGCGGCCAGCACCAACCCCCACCCAAACCCCTCGCTCACCTCCAACTCTGCAGCAAGATAGTGGCTGCCAGTTGCCAACACCTGCCGCACAGATTCCATCCCCAACTCTACATACCCCCGCCCTGCCCGGTCCGCAAAGCCTCCAAACGTGTTCTCCCCTCTGTAGACCACTTCACCGTCCAACTCCAGCAAGAGTACATCACTGAAACCGAACTCAAATGTGATCTCCCCTTCCTCGGATGTCTCGAAGCGTCGAACCAGGCGTGCCTTCCCCATTGACGTCGGTAAGTAGCGGTTCAAGTTGACCACCCCATTTGGCTCGCAAGCCACCACACCGTAATCTTTGACAAACCAGGTCTCTACAACGCCTTCGGCTATGCTGGGCACCTCTACACTTGGAATTTCTAATCTCTCACAGGCCGAAACTCGCAAGTCGCAGAAGTACGCCGGGCGAAAGGTCCACACTCCGAACTGTCCCGCTGCTATCGAATGCGCCAGCCGCTCCACTACCAACGACGATTGTCCATCAACCGATACAGCGGCTCGGATACCACAGCAATCCACCTTCAGCCGGAACCAGCGACCGGTCGGCACTTGCGCCTCTCGCTGGTAACCTGGCCCATGATACAACTGCCAGGTGTTCGACCCGTGGAACACGGGGTCATACTGCAACGCATCCCACTCGCCACTGACATGGGGAACAGCGTAGGCCAACTCGAAGTTCAGGACGTCTGCAACACGGAAAGCCACCCCCGGATAGGCCGGCCCATCTGTGCCAATCAGCACCTCTATGCTGGCATCCTTCACCCCGCCTCCGGGAGCCAGCGCCAGACCATTCTCCAGCCGCAATGCCTCGCGCCCTTGCCAAGTGACAACCTCAGCCTGCGCAGTGCAGATCTCCAAGTCGTGAAGACTGATAAGGGTGTCTTCCATCTTCAATGACTCCTTTTTTGTTCCAAGGCCATGATCTTGTTGCCGTCCCGGCGCGCCCAACGGTTGCGTTTCACCCGCCTGGCGAATGCGGCGTGAGCACCTTCGCAACGAGACTAACTCAATGCGCGTGTGAGCTTCTGAAAAAAGCGCCGACCTCCCACTACTCTTCTCGCTCCCGAATCTGCCGTATCACCTCTCTAGCCCTCTCCGCTACTGCCTCAGTATCTTCTTCCTCCACCCGCACGAGCCCTGGCAAAGCCCTCTCATCGCCTATC
>Ga0114922_10002792_pt1 | contig 16293 bp, 12 predicted proteins | sample AartaG_FD_100975 | JGI IMG/M metagenome (GOLD analysis project Ga0114922, IMG submission 100975) | Deep subsurface microbial communities from Aarhus Bay to uncover new lineages of life (NeLLi) - Aarhus_00045 metaG | ecosystem: Environmental > Aquatic > Marine > Oceanic > Sediment | place...
AGGAGGAACTGATCCGCCAGGAGCGTCTGGCTGTGCTGGGCCAGTTGGCCGGCGGAGTGGCGCACGAACTACGCAACCCGCTGGGGGCGATCAGGAACGCCGCCTACTTCCTCAACCTGGCCCTGGAAGAGCCGTCGTCGGAGGTCAAGGAGACGCTGGAGATCCTGGACAGGGAGGTGGTAAAATCTGACACGATCATCAAAAGTCTCCTCGACATAGCTCGTGCCAGGCCCCCCACGCGGCGAGAGGTTGACGTTAACGACGTCGTCCGGGCGGCGCTGTTTAACGCCGCCGTTCCAGAAGACGTCGAGGTAGTAAGCGAATTGGACGCATCGTTGCCGACGATCCTGGCCGATCACATTCAGCTTGATCAGGCCTTCGGCAACATCATCCTTAACGCGATTCAGGCCATGCCCGAGGGTGGGCAGTTGGCCGTCAAGTCTGCGGTCTTTGATGCAGAGCGGGTGGCCATCTCTTTCACGGATACCGGCGTGGGCATCCCTGAGGAGAGTCTGGAGAGACTCTTCGAGTCACTCTTCACCACCAAGTCCAAGGGGATTGGGCTGGGACTGCCGCTCGTCAAGATGCTGGTGGAGGGGCACGGGGGCACTGTGGAGGTGGAGAGTGAACAGGGCAAGGGTAGCACCTTCACACTCATCCTGCTCACCGAGGAGGTGGGGGCTTGAGCGAGATGCTACGCATCCTGGTCGTGGACGACGACCCCAATATGGCCAAGACTCTGACGAACATCTTCAGGGTCAAGGGCTACGAGGCTAAAGCCGCCCACTCCGGCCTTGATGCTTTGGAGAAGATGAAACAGGAACGCTTCGACTGTGTCCTGAGCGATATCAAGATGCCGGAGAGCAACGGAGTAGAGTTCTATCGAGCGATCAAGGCCAGGTGGTCAGACCTGCCGGTTGTGCTGATGACCGCTTATTCCTCCGATAGTCTGGTCGAGGAAGGGTTGGAGGAAGGCGCTATCGCCTGCCTGACCAAACCCTTGGACATCAATCTCTTGCTCAGTTTCCTCTCTTCCCTGTCCAAGGAACGCTCCATCGTCATCGTGGACGACAACCCGGGGTTTGCGCGGACGCTGGGAGACATACTGAGGTTGCGGGGCTTCACAGTGACCCCGGTGACTGACCCTCACGGTGTCATCGAGAAGGTCGGGGCGGATGGACAGGTGGTGCTGCTGGATATGAAGCTGGACAGTATCAACGGTTTGGAGGTCCTTGAGAAGATCAGGAAGCGGTATCCACACTTGCCGGTGATCCTGGTGACCGGCTACCGGGAGGAGATGGCCTCGGCGATAGAGGCGGCCTTGGCGATCAATGCCTACACCTGTCTTTACAAGCCCCTCCAGATAGAGGAGCTTTTGCAAACACTGACCGAGATTCACCACCAGGAACTGGGTAGGGTTCTGGCCGGTGAGCCGATGGACTAGTCGTTAGTCTGTGCCTGCTGCCTGCTGATAGCGAGGTAAGTCATGACTACAAAGGCTGGCATCCTGATTGTGGACGATGATCCTGCTCTGAGAAAGACCCTCTCCGCCATTCTCGAAGCCAAGGGATACGTACCCATACCCGCTGCTACGGGGAAAGCAGCCTTGGACAACGTCAAGGAGGAGCAGCCCTGTGTGGCGTTGATTGATCTCAGGCTGGAAGACATACCTGGCCTGGATCTGATGGAAAAGATCAGGGAACTCTCGCCCGACACGGAATGTATTGTGCTCACCGGATACGCCTCGCAGGCATCGGCCATTGAGGCGGTCAACCTGGGGGCCTATTCCTACTTGCAGAAGCCCTACGATGTAGATCAATTACTGGTGACGATCCGCAGAGCGATTGAGAAGCGGGCGGCGGAAGAGGCGCTGAGGAAGAGTGAACGGGAGCAAGCGATAGTTCTGGACAGCATGTCGGAGCTTGTGGCATATCAGAACATGGATATGGAGATTCTATGGGCAAACCGGGCAGCGGGCGAATCGGTGGGTTTGGCCCCTGGTGAATTGATGGGACGTCATTGCTATGAGATCTGGCATCAGCGCAGCGAACCCTGTGCCGACTGCCCAGTCGTGCGAGTCCACCTGACTGGTCAGTCGCAGGGAGCAGAGATCACTACCCCCGATGGGAGGGTGTGGTTTGTGAGAGGCTATCTCGTTCGAGATGCAACCGGCGACATCGCGGCTGTCGTTGAGGTCACACTGGAAATCACCGGGCGCAAGCGAGCGGAGGAACGGTTGCGGCAGCAGGAGCGCCTGGCGGTGCTGGGCCAGTTGGCCGGGGGCATTGCCCACGACTTTAACAATTTCCTGACCACCATCATGCTTTACGCCCAGTTGCTCCTGCGCAGCTCTCATTTGCCCCCCGACTTGACGTTGGATCTTGACACTATTATCAATGAGTCGCGAGGGGCTGCTCGCCTGGTGCAGCAGATTCTCGATTTCAGCCGTCGCTCGATCATGGAAACCCGCCCTGTGGATCTGAGTGTCTTCATCCATGAGGTCATTGGCATCCTGCGGCGCACGCTGCCAGAGGATATCCGTCTTCTCATCGAGATGGGAGCAGGCGAGTACGTGGTGAGTGCCGACCCGACACGTATCCAGCAAGTGTTGATGAACCTGGTGGTCAACGCGAGGGACGCTATGCCGGAGGGGGGAGAACTGCGCGTTGGCTTGTCCCGGGTGAAGGTAAGGCCGAGGGAGTACCCTCGGGCCGGAGAAGTACACTCGGGCGACGAGGGCCCGCCGGTGGCAGAGATGCCTGCCGGGGAATGGGTGTGCCTGACCGTTTCTGACACGGGGATCGGCATGTCGCCCGAGGTGATGGTGCATCTCTACGAGCCCTTCTTCACTACCAAGCCTGTGGGGAAAGGAACGGGACTGGGGCTGGCCCAGGTATATGGTATCGTCAGGCAGCACGAGGGGTATATCGGAGTGGATACGGGGGTGGGGCGAGGGACGACTTTCCAGGTCTGCCTGCCGGCCCATACGGAGGTGGCGGCGGAGGCTGCTGAGGAGGATTTGACCCTGCCGGAGGGAAAAGGAGAGACTATCCTGGTGGTGGAGGACGAGGAGAAGGTGCGACAGTTAAGCCAGCAGATACTGGAGTGGCTTGGCTACCAGGTACTGACGGCGACAGATGGTTGGGAGGCGCTGGAAGTCTATGGAGCGGCGAAGGAGGTGGATCTGGTGGTCACGGATATGGTGATGCCGGAGATGGGGGGCAGGGAATTGGTGCGGGAACTGAAGAAGGCGGACCCTGATCTGAAGGTGCTGGCTATCACCGGCTACCCGCTGACAGAGGGCTTACAGGAGTTGAGGGAAGCGGGGATCATGGACGTTGTCCAGAAGCCCTTCGAGGTGAACACTCTAGCGGAGGCCGTGCGTCGGGTTTTGGATAGAGAAATATAAATGACCTGATGGCAGCAGCAGGGGCGGATAAACAGCATCCGGTGGAGTGCCTGTTCACCTCTTTGACGCTGGAGATTTTGACCTGTGTACGATATTGATATATACTATCGGAAGAGCTAGCGGATAAACAGCATCCGGCGGTGCATTGTGGGCCAGTATCGGAGCGTTTGCGCTGGTTGGGGTGATTTAAGAACTCAAAATAGGACACGGATTTCCCAATTCTTTACCCGTGCCAGAAAGAGTTCTTAAACTACCCCCTGGTTGGTCAAAAGAGTGAACACCTTGAAGCCCCAATTCTTTACCTGCAGATCCATTTGTTTGAGGCGAAGCTTTGCTAGATTTGTTACAGCCAATGCTTTACCAAACCTTCGCCAGGTCTATGCCCAGAAATCCCAGAGAGCCCAAAACTTGATTCGAGTTACCGAGTCAAGGGCTGAGGGAGGATCAAAGCCGCTGGGAGTGGATCTATCGCCTCATCCAGAGGAGGGGAACAGGCTGTGAGTGAGACGAAGATCAAAATCAGGACTTTTGGCGACGTTGTGGCTGCTCGGCAGGCAGGCCGAGAGATGGCACGCGAACTCGGCTTCGGCTTGGCGGACCAGACGCGCCTGGCCACCGCTATCTCGGAACTGACGTCCAACGTCCTACGATATGCTGTCGAAGGAGTCTGCATTGTAAGAGACATATCGGACCAGATTCAGGGCAAGATACAGATCGTGGTCAAAGACCACGGTCCCGGCATCCCTGATATTGAGAAAGCGATGACACAGGGCTTCAGCACGGGTAGGGGGTTGGGGGCCGGACTGCCGGGTACCAGGAGGCTAGTCCACAAGTTCGACATCGAATCCGAGCCTGGACATACAAAGGTCACTATTGCATTGGTGACCCAGAAGCGAAAGTTCTGATTGGTTCGTAGCAGGTAGCAGTTTGCGGTTGACGGGGCTTGATGAAGGGTAGACGACGCCCAGGCGACCTGGGGCGGTGAAAGGCGACGGTATGGATGGGGGGCCTGTGACCATCTGGGCCACGGCGGAGTGTCACTCCAGCAAGCGCGGATAAACTACATCCGGCGGATAAACTACATCCGGCGGATAAACTACATCCGATCATGCAGGTAGCGATTGCGAAACGTTCCTTCTCTGATGATTCACATTGCGGGGACGAATGTGCCTATTGGCAAAGCGGCGGAAAGATTGTGCTGTGCGTAGTGGACGGACTTGGCCACGGCGAAAGCGCGGAGCGGGCAGCGCAGGCGGCAATGAGTTACGTCGCCCGAAACTTTTCGCATCCGCTGCGGGACATCTTCGCCGGCTGCAACCTGGCGATACGTCACACGCGGGGTGTGGTGATGGGCATCGCCGTCGTTGATAAAGATACAGGCGCGCTGACCTACACCGGGGTCGGTAACACGCGCGCGCTGATCGTCAAGAAGGACTACCCGGTGCTCGCCGAAGGGAGTACCGCTCACCTGTTCAGTAACTCCGGCGTCGTGGGTGGTGGCTATAGAAAGTTCAGGACGTTATCGTGCCAGACCATGCCACTAAGCCCAGGCGACCTGGTGATCATGTATACCGACGGCGTACCAGAGATGATGGACGTATCAGACTATGAGGATACGCTGCGCATGAACGTGCAGCGACTGGCAAAGAGAATCCTCCAGGACTGGGGCCGTGCGACAGACGACGCCGATCGCAGCGATCGGCAGCGGTATATGGTGTTCAGAAATGAGGGAACGTGATGGCAGAGCGATCTATTCAGGACAGGTACTTTGAGTTGCTTAGGGCCTATGTCGACAGCCCGGAGGAAAAGTTCCTGGCAGCGGCGGCACAGTTGGGCCGCGAGTTGGTGCTGGCCGATGTCCCGCCTGAGGATATCGCCGAGATACACGAGCACGCGCTCCATCGGTTGGGGCAGGAGAGTCCGGACCTGACCCTGCTGGCCGCCGCCCAGCCCGTCTCGACTCCCTTGATGGAACTGCTGATGGCTTATGGCCTGGCGTTCCGCGAGAGGCTCGAAATCCGTCGGAGGGCGGAGGAGGCGATACGGGAGAGCGAGCGGAAATTGCGCAGCGTCATCGAGCAATCGGGCGACGGCATTATGCTTGCCGACGAACAAGGCGCCATCCTCGAATGGAACGGCGCGATGGAGCAGATCACCGGATTGAAGCAGGCTGAGGTGCTGGGCCGGCCCTGGTGGGAGATTCGATTCCAGTTAATCCCTGATGGGCAAAGAAACCCGGCAGTGTACGAACAAATCAAAGCCCACGCGCTTGAATACCTCGAGACAGGGCAAGCGCCGTGGTTGGGCCAGTTGCGTGAGAATCGTTTCCGTCGCTCCGACGGAACGCACCGACTTGTTCAGTCAGCAATGTTCTCAATCAGGACAGACAAAGGCTTCATGGTAGGCAACATCACCCGTGATCTCACCAAGCGCAGACAGCTTGAGGAGCAGGTGCGGCGGCAGGAGCGGCTGGCGGCAGTGGGGGAGTGGGCCAGCGGTATCGCCCACGACTTTAACAACGTCCTGACATCTATCATCCTCTATGTTCAGATGCTCCTGCGCCAGCCTCACCTGCCTCCCGATCTGGTAGAGGGCCTCGAGAACATCATCAACGATGCGCGAGGGGCCATTCGCCTGGTGCAGCGGATTCTGGACTTTAGCCACCAGTCGTTGATGGAGGCCCGGCAGGTTGACCTCGTTTCCTTTATCCAGGAGAATGTTGGCGTCCTGCTGCGGCGTACACTCCCGGATACTATCAGTCTCACCATCGAAGTGGAAACCGATGAGTGTGTGGTGAACGCCGACCCCGCGCGTATTCAGCAGGCTTTGATGAACCTGGCATCCAATGCGCGGGACGCGATGCCAGAGGGCGGGGAACTGCGCATCGGTCTGTCCAGGGTGGAGGTAAGGCCGAGGGAGTACCCTCGGGCCGAGGGAGTACCCTCGGGCGACGAGGAGCCACCGGTCGCGGAGATGCCGCCTGGGGAGTGGGCCTGCCTGAGCATCTCAGACACGGGGGCCGGCATACCGCTCGAGGTGATGCCCCGTCTCTTCGAGCCATTTTTTACCACCAAGCCGACGAGACATGGGATGGGGCTGGCGCAGGTGTACGGCATCGTCAAGCAGCACAGGGGGTACATCGGCGTGGATCCCGGGGTAGGGCAGGGCATGACCTTTCGCGTCTCCCTGCCGGTTCGCAGGGCGGAGGAGGCGGATAAACAGCATCCGATTGAGGAGGTTTTGGTGGAAGAGGAGGCTCTGGCTCTCCTGAGGGGAGAGGGCGAAATCATCCTGCTGGCGGAGGATGAAGACCGGGTGCGGGAGTTGGGCCGGGAGGTTCTGGAATCGTTGGGTTACCGGGTACTGACCGCCGCGAACGGACGGGAGGCACTGGAAGTTTACCGGTCGGCAGAGAGGGTGGATTTGGTGATCGCAGACATGGTGATGCCGGAGATGGGAGGCAAGGAATTGATGGAGGAACTAAGGAAGTTGGACCCCCATATGAAGGGACTGATCATCACCGGCTACGCACTGAAGGAGGACCTACGGCAGTTAAAGGAGGAGGGAATCCTGGAGGTCGTCTACAAGCCTTTCGACATAGACACACTGGCGCAGATGGTCCGCCGCGCATTGGATGTGGACTGAGCAAGGAGCGCACGATGGCCGAACTACACACCACGATCACTGCCGTCACCGTCTACCCCGACCGCGCGCGGGTCACTCGCAGCGGCACTGGCCGGCTGGAACTGGGCAGCCACCGGCTGGAGGTAGAGGAACTGCCCCTTAGACTCGATCCTGCCTCGGTGCGAGCCTCCGCCCAGGGCACGGCCCGCGCACGGCTCCTCGGTGTGGATGTGCAACGCGACTTTTACGTCGAAACTCCTGACGAGCGCGTGCGCGAACTGGAGGAGCAGGTCGAATCACTGGAGGATGAATTGCGCGCTCTCGATGCGCAGGCTGAACTCCTCAAGCAGGAGCAGACTGCCGTGAGCGAACTAACTGGACAGACCGAAGCGTTCGCGCGTGGGTTGGCCTTCGGCAAGACGAGCGCTGAGGCGCAGATGGCGCTCCTGGACAGCCTGCGTGGTCGCGCCGAAGGGATCAACGCAGCCCTTCTGGATCTGGTCGTCAGCCGGCGCGATCTGGAACGTCGCCTGCAGAAACTGCAGAACGAGCTGGACCAACTACGCGGAGCCAGAAGGCGCGAGCGTTACACCGCCATCGTCGAGGTCGAGGTGGTTCAGGCGGGCGATCTGACCATCGAACTGACCTACGTCGCATCCAGCGCTGGCTGGCAACCACTCTACGACGCGCGGCTGTTGGAGGAGGCCGACGTGGGAGTGTCGGGCGACATCGAAATGCCGGGCGAACAACCGGTGCTGGAGGTCAGCTATCTGGCCCAGGTGACCCAGCGTACTGGCGAGGACTGGTCTGAGGTGGCGCTGACGCTCTCCACCGCCCGGCCTGCCCTGGCCGAGACACTCCCCGAACTCGACCCCTGGTACATCGGGCCGGTCTATGCCCAGCGAAGGGCCCCGCTCAGGATGATGAAGATGGCCGCCCCTGCCCCTGCCCCTCCTCCGCAGATGGATGAGTTTGTCACTGGCGCGGAGCCGGAGGCCGAGATGGTCGCGGAAGCGGCACTCGAGGCGGAGGTGGTGATGGCGACGGTGGCGGCTGAAGGCTCCGCCGTGACCTACCAGGTGCCCGGCACCGTCATTGTCCCGGCCGACGGTGCTCCTCACAAAGTCACCGTAGCCCGCTTCAAGCTGACTCCTGAGCTGGACTACGTGGCCGCGCCCAAACTGGTCGAGGCGGTCTATCGCCGCGCCCAGGTGACCAACGATAGTCCCTACACGCTCCTGCCAGGCTTGGCCAATCTCTTTGCTGGCGACGAGTTCATCGGTGGAACTGAACTGGAGCTGGTCGCACCGCAGGGGGAGATCGAACTCTATCTGGGGACCGACGACCGCGTCAAGATCAAGCGCGAGTTGAAGCGGCGCGAGGTGGACAAGAAATTCATCGGTGATCGTCGCCGCCTGCACTACGGCTACGAGATCACGCTGGAGAACCTCTTGCCGGTCGAAGTAAAGGTCATGCTCCACGACCAAATCCCCGTGCCGCGCCACGAGGACATCAAGGTGAAACTAGAGTCCGCCGAGCCCGAACCGACGGAGCAAACGGAACTGAACTTGCTGGATTGGGCGCTCACATTGGCTCCGGGCGAGAAGCGGGTTGTACGCTTCGACTTCACGGTTGAGCATCCGCGGGGGATGAGTCTGGTGGGGTTGCCGTAGATAATTGTTCAAGCGGTAACTGCACGATGAACCGGCTTCCGGGGCAGGTCTCCTCGTCGTAGCCGGGGCTTTCGACCCAGATGCGCCCGCCGTGGGCCAGCACCACCCCCCGGGCGATGGCAAGTCCCAGCCCTGGTCCGCCACCCTTGAAGGTGGTCGTCCCTGAGGAGTGGAGCGCCACCTCTCCAGTGCGGTAGAACTTTTCAAAGATCAGTTCCAGGTCTTGCGGCGCGATGCCGATGCCGGTATCCTCCACCATCACCTGGATGCACTGACCCAGGTCGGGCACCTCCAATGTCTGGGCAGTCACCGTGATCCGCCCCCCGTCCGGCGTGTACTTTACGGCATTGTTCGCCAGGTGGTAAAACACCTTGTACAGCAGGTCGGGGTCGCCTGAGTAGATGGGCAGGCCCTCGAACCCGACCAACTCCAGGGCCAGGCTCCGTTCCTCCAGTGTCTGCTTGAACTCCAGGACGATGCTGTCGAAGATGACAGTGACGCTCACCGGGCTGTGGCGGACCTGGATCCCGTCGGTCATTACCCGTGAGACGTCCAGGATGCTGTTGAAGACGCGGTGAAGCCGCTTGGTGCTTGTCACTATCCCCTCCACCAGCACCTGCAGTTGGGAGTCTTCCTCCACCGTGGAATTGCCCTGTAGCATCTGAGCGTATCCCATCAGGGCGGCCACGGGGGTGCGCAGCTCGTGGGCCGACACCTGGATGAAATCGGACTTGGTCTTGTCCAGCCGTTCCAGTTGCTCGAGTGCGCGGCGCAATTCTTCGTTGGCCTGCCGCAGAGCAGCGATGGACTGCTGGTCGCCGTCCCGCAGCCGGGCGGTCATGCTGACCGCCATGCGGAGGCTCAGGGAGGGGCTGCGCCCCAGGACTTTCAGGAAGGATTCGCGGTTGATCTCCAGAGCGGTGGTGGGTTCGGCAGTGCGAACGGTGGCGCTGCGAGGGCCTTCCTCAATGATGGCCATCTCGCCAAAGTGTCCTCCTGGCCCTATTTCGTTCAGGCGGCGCTCGGTCTTGTCGTCCAGCCGTTTGAATACCTCAACCCGCCCCTCGACGATGGTGTAGACAGTGTCCCCTGGCTCCCCCTCACGGCAGATGACGGCGTTGGCTGGGAAGGAGCGCACAACCGCCGCCTGGGCCAGTTCGTCCAGGTCTTCTTCCGCCAGACCTAGGAAAATCGGGCGGAGGAATTCTTTGCTATCTATCTGTGGGGAGAGGGTTGAGTTATCCATTCATAATCATAAGCAACTACTCACCCTCCCGCAGGTTGCGGACACAAAACGTCCGCGGACAAAAAACGTCCGTTGGGGCAGTCTCGAGCAGAAATATCTCTCCGCACCGGGTCTGACCTGTTTCAGAATGATTTTCAGACCTGCGGGAGGGTAGCTGAGTAAATGCGGATAAAAGACGTCCGGCTGTATATCTTTAGGCTCTATGTTTGCATAGTTACCTTGAGTCACTATCAATATATAACATAAGGCAGCGACAAGAGGTTACAGTTGTGTTACAGCGGTGTTGCACGCCACCCTTGCAGGCAGGTAGCCGAGTAAATGCGGACAAAAAACGTCCGGCCGTATATCCTTAGGCTCTATGCCTGGTAGTTACCATTATATAGCACAAATTCGGGATTTGCGCAATAGCGGATAAACAGCATCCGTGGGTAGTTCACGGTTTGGGGCTCTGAGCGGACGAAACTTTGGTGAGACCAGTCGAGCCGACCGCGTCTGAGCGGCTGGACTGTGGTCCAGCGGGAGCATTTCGTGATCTACTGAATATAGCCGCTGAGGTTGCCTGTGGGCGTGATTGGAGCGTTGCGGAGCATGCTCGCTGGTGGTATAATTTGCCCACTGTAATCTACGGGTGGGAGCGGACGATGCGTGCGGATAAACTACATCCGGCGGATAAACTACATCCGAGTGCTGCACTTTTTCTCATCATCATTGCCTTGTTGGCCTTGCTGATCGCCTGCGCGCCGGCGGTTGCTCCGACTGCCGTCGCGCCGACGGCTTTGCTCACGTCAGGCCCGGGCACGAGGCCCTATGCTACGCCTACACTCATACCCACACTCACGCCTACCCCCACTCCCACACCGGCTCCCGTGCCGACTCTCGACCGCGCTGGCGTCATCGCCGTCGTTGCGGCAGGGCAGGCGTGGTTGGAGTCGGCGGGCGTCGAGCCGTTGTGCCTGCGCTGGGAGGACAGCGACAACGACGGAGGGCCGGAGTGGGTGGGGCTATACCTGCAGCCCGGTGAGCCGTCCCAACTGGCGGCCTTCGTCCTCGATGGTGACACCTGGCACGACCTGCGGCCGCTTGAGGGGGAGAAGTACGGCCTGGGCGAGTATCCCACTTGCGAACTGGAGATGCGTGACGTCAATGCCGACGGTCGGGTCGAAATCCTCGTTTGGGGCCACGCGGAGACCAGCACCGATCTGCTCCATATCTTTGTCTGGGACGGGGCGACCTACGCGCTGTTGGCTGCCTTCGAGGGAGATGCTGGCGTGCGCTTGGAGAACGCCGATGGCGACCTGGCCGATGAGGTCGTCGTGGGCTACGACGCCGGGGATGATTTGGTGTGGGAGGCGGTCTACACCTGGGACGGGGCCAACTACGGCTGGACGTGGGAGCGATACGCCTGGTTATACCTGGACCGTCCCCACGCCTATCACACCGACACGCCGGAGCACGCGGTCATTTTCTTCTACCTGGCGATAGACGACCGTGACCTGCCCGGAGCCTACGGCCTGCTGAGCTCCTCCGCCCAGGCCGCTCGACCTGTTGAGGCGTGGGCATTTGGTTTCACCACTACCGTCGGGGCGGAGGTCGGCTCGGTGCACGAAATCAGTCGCAGCGGAGACACCGCCACTGTCGTTGCCCAGGTGCGCGCCTACGACAACGTGGACGGGCGCGTCATCGGCACGCTGTGGGACGTCGGGTGGACTGTCGTGCAGACACCTGACGGCTGGCGGCTGGAGAGCGCCACGGCAAACCCAATCGCCCGCTGGGAGGCGGCGTATTACCCGTAGGGACTGATTGGGCTCCCATCTGGCTGAAGGAGATCACCGTTCACGGTTATGCCTACGGCTTAGACCTGGCAGGGACGCATCGAGACCAACGCTCGCTCCTCCAGATTTGAATACGCCCCTTCGTTTTCTGACGTCTGAGGGCCGAGTTCCTAGGTTCGACGTCGGAGTGCAGGCATCGGATGGTGCCTGGTATTGTACATTTTCCCCATTCTTGTGGTATACTATATGCAGCATAGCGAAGAGGGAGGTTAGCGATCACGAGACTATCTGAACCGACCGGGCCCCCACAGGAACGGGCCTTCCTGGTGGGGGTCGAACTGAAAGGGCCTGGTGCTCACCCGTCCGACGGGCATTGGCCGGTTGAGGAATCCCTGGCCGAACTGGCCCAACTGGTCCGTACCGCCGGCACTGAGATGGTGGGACAACTGGTGCAGCGGCTGGAACGGCCCAACCCTGCCACCTTCATCGGCTCCGGCAAAGTGGAGGAATTGGTGGAGCAGGTAGCCCAGACCGCCGCCGATGTGGTCATCTTCGACGATGAACTCTCCCCTCGCCACCAGCGGGAACTGGAAAAGGAGCTGGGAGACGGGGTCAAAGTTCTGGATCGGACCGCCCTCATTCTGGACATCTTCGCCCAGCATGCTCATACGCGGGAGGGAGCGCTGCAGGTGGAACTGGCCCAGTACGAGTACCGGCTGCCCCGGCTGACGCGGGCCTGGACCCACCTGGCGCGCCAGGCCGGTGGGCGGGCCGGTGGGGCCACCGGCGGGGTCGGCGTGCGCGGGCCTGGCGAGACGCAGTTGGAGACCGACCGGCAGGTGATCGGGCGGCGCATTGCCCAACTCAAGCAGGAGCTGGAAAAGGTCCGCGCCCACCGAGGTCGCTACCGCGCCCGGCGCCGCCGGGAGGGTATCCCCGTCGTCTCCATCGTCGGTTACACCAACGCCGGCAAGTCCACCCTTCTCAATACCCTGGCCGACGCCGACGTGCTGGTGGAAGATAAGCTCTTCGCCACGCTCGACCCAACCACGCGCCGCGTGGCGCTGCCCGGCGGGGGCGTGGTTCTTTTCACCGACACCGTTGGTTTCATCCAGAAACTACCCGCTCAGTTGGTGGCTGCCTTCCGCGCCACGCTGGAGGAGGTAACTGAGGCCGATCTTCTCCTCCACGTGCTGGCCGTCACCCATCCGCAGGTAATACGCCAGGCCGAGGCCGTGCGCGAGACACTGGAGGAGATCGGCGCTACCGGCAAGCCCATCATCAGCGCGCTGAACAAGATTGATCGTCTGCCTGCCCCAGACGCGATCTTCCCTCTTATGGGCAGGTTTCCCAACAGCGTCGCTATCTCGGCTCTCGCCGGAGAGGGGCTGGGTCTGCTGTTGGCTCGCGTTGAGGGGGTACTGGAAGCGCAGATGACCTGGCTGGATGTGCTCATCCCATACGAGTTGGGAGATCTGGTAGACCTGTTCCACCGGCGGGGGTTGATCGAGCAGGAGGAGCACACCGGGACGGGGACGCGCATCGTAGGACGCATACCGCGCAGGTTGGCGGGGCGCTTCTACGAGTTGCACGGGGTAACGCAGGACGATTGACCGGTCTGGTAGTCTGTGCTACAATGTCATTGATATTGGAGGTACAATGATCCCCAAATTGCTGAGTTTGCTGAAGCGCGTCGGTGACTTTCTGGCCCGTGTGCCCGGGCTCCCTATTTTGGTTGCCATCGGGCTGGTGATACTCAACTTTGTGCTTCAACTGCTGCCTGACTGGCCCATCGTCGGTTGGTTGGCTCGTTTTCATCTCTTGTTACACCTGGGTGTGATTGTGGGTTTACTGGGGGTGCTGCTGGGCGACGTGTTGTGAGGCGCAACAGCGTTAGTTTGAGAGACTAGCGCCGCTCTTATGCGGCGGTGCGAGTATAAGCGGTGCGACCGGATGGACGGGAGCACCGCTTTTTTGCACTTGAACGCAGATTAGCGTTCCTGATCTTCTTCCACCAGCACCCGCAGTGCGTAGGTTACGCGACGTGGCCGTGAAGTAAGCAACTCTCTGGCTTCCCAAGCCTGTGCCAATTTTCTCAGGCGAGCATAGGAGATATCTTTACCAAAGGCCTGATGCAGAGTCTTGAGGTTAAAGTACCCCTCCAGTTCGTCCACCGCGTACAGCACCAATCGGCGTTCGAGCGAGCTGGGGGCGGGGAAAGAGGCCGGCGTGCTGATCTGAGGGGAGATGGCGATGGCGTGCAGCGTATTCAGCCAATGCACCGTGTCCTCGATCAGACGTCCCATCTGGAAGTAGAGCCGGTTCGACCACTCCGCTATTCCCTGCAGGTCGTGGATGAAGGGGGGCGAGGTGGCGGAGGTAGCGTAGGCCGCGAAGGGGAAATCAACTCTGCTGAAGACGCCGGCCCGAGGGGTGCTCGCCTGGGCGTGGATCACGTCCCAACGTTCCTCGGTCACCGTGTAATCGAGGCGGGCGACGACCAGGATGCCGGCCGGTAACCGCCAGTACCAGGCCGCGCCGATCCGCCCCTCGTAGCCGGGCGTCTGTTGCCCGATTTCGTCGAGAAGGCTGTCGGCCAGGCGCAGTGCGTCGAATGAAGGATAGAACAGGGGCATAGGCGTCTCCTGTCAGTGCCCAATTGTCAGAGTAATGATGTGATTATACTGCCTGAGGGGGGCCTGTACTCGCAGAACACCAGGAACCCCTACACTGTGGCCTCTATCTCCGCCAGGATTTCCGCCGTGCTCCACCGATGCTCGCCGTCAAGCACGACTGTCCGTGGATCGTCGAGCAGCCACTCGTCGTGCAGCCTCTCGAGCTGGAGGAGATACTCCAACGTGATGCCGCTCTCCTCCGCACGACCACGGGCCCGGATGCGCTGCAAGCACACCTCAACGGACGTGCGCAGGTACAGGATTGTGTCAGGCTCATCACAATAATGTGAGATCATAAAATCCCACAGGCCGCAGTAGAGCTGATACTCGGCCAGCGAAAACAACCCCGTGCGGTAGCAATTCTCTGCAAACACAAACCGGTCGCAGAAGATCGAGCGTTCCAGAAGAACTCTGCTGTGATCGGTGAGCATCGAAACTTCGTGCCACGTCTTTGCCCGTGTGATGAAGGCGCAAATCTGAAACGTGAACGCCCAGCGCTGGGTATCGCTATAGAAGAGCTCTAGCATGTTGGACGCGAAGCCCTCGCGCCATACTGTCGTCGGTTCTTCGATGAAGCTAAATGTGCCGGAAGCTGCCAGAGTCCTGCCCACCGTGGTTTTCCCGGCGCCGATGTTACCCTCAATCAGTATCATCAGCTTGTCGTCCGCCTTCTCTTGAATCATCACCGCCCACTCCATTCCCGGATGCTCATCTTGTCCTCCCAGTTTAGCGTCGGCTCTCTGCAGAGACTGCCCCTATGATCAGGGCTATTACCATCGCCCCCCATAGATCATCCCCTCATTCGCATAGCCTATTTTTCCTCTGCACTCCCCTTCCACAAAACGACTTCGCCAGCCCATAATGACTACGCGAAGAGGGCGTAAAACGAAGGCTCTACAGAAGACCGGCCTTCCGCAGCGCCTCTCATTCTGGATGAATCGAGACGTCCAGCAGGCTCAGGCGATGGTCACCTCGTCCGACAGGTGCACGTCTTGAATGGTGTTGAGCAGCTTGACGCCCTCGTTCGTCGGTTCGTGCGCTGAAGCAGTTTTCTAGTCTGAAAAAGGCCTTGTTGAAAGCTCCCGAGGTTCCACTTGCGATACCCCCCCCGAGTTCTGTGTGCGCCTACTTCCCCCATTCAGCCGCCTCACCTCGATCGCCAGTTCCGCGTACTCCTGCTTCACGAAATCCTGCTTCTCCACCTGGAACAACTCCAAAAGCTCACTGATCAACTCCGCTTTCCGCTCCGCATCCTGCTTCGACCACGTCCGGCTCTTGATTTCCAGGAATATCCCCGGCAACGCCGGCTCCATCAGCCGATCCAGATTGATCGCAAAGTCGGTCCCGCCGTAGCGAATGTGATACCGCCGCCGTTCCTTGTACACTTCGATCTCGTCCCCCGGCTGGAAATACTCCCGATAGAAGCGCAGGCTGCGCGTCGCCGGGGCATCGAAGCGGGAGCGCGAGAGCAACACCGACTGGGCGTACTCGCGCTCCTTCGTCTCGCCGATCAGCGTCAACCGGTAGAACACGTCCTGCACCTGACCATCCTCATCCAGCAACTCGTCCTCCCGATAGCGAAGTTGACTGCGGTAGGCATCATCAAACAGGAAATACGCATCATACTGGCGACGGAACGAGGGCTTGAGGATCAGAATCTCCGGCCTGTCCAGCAGGCTTTCGGCCGGAACCTGGTCAGCATAATATAGCTTCACTTGAACTTCGAATATCTCTTCCTGAGCTACCCGGCCGATGACCAACAGTTTACTGAGCACACTTTCTTCGCGTTGAATGAGGAAGGTATCAATCTTGCGCGCCACGTCTGCCGCCTCGGCTACCAACGCCTGTTCATCCAGCGTAAGCAATGCGCGTTCGCGCATCAGCCACCGGCCCT
>Ga0114922_10002793_pt1 | contig 16290 bp, 11 predicted proteins | sample AartaG_FD_100975 | JGI IMG/M metagenome (GOLD analysis project Ga0114922, IMG submission 100975) | Deep subsurface microbial communities from Aarhus Bay to uncover new lineages of life (NeLLi) - Aarhus_00045 metaG | ecosystem: Environmental > Aquatic > Marine > Oceanic > Sediment | place...
CAATCCCGACGTAAGGGAGTGCGTAGTGTGGATCTTTGTTAATTGCCAATTGAAAACACTCGATGCTTTTTTGCAGCCCTACCTCGTACCGTCTATTCCAGAAGTATCGGCCCTTTAAATAGAGGTCGTGGGCTTCCTTATTATCCGTATGACGTTTCACAAGTTTCGCCTTCTCTTCTTTCAAAAGCTTAACCTTCAGGTTATCCACGATAGCTAAGGAGATTTCATCCTGAATCGCAAATATATCCTCCGTGTCCCGGTCGTATTTCTCAGACCAAACATGGAAGCCATCTGCAACATTAACAAGCTGGGCAGTGATGCGCAATCTATTCCCGGCTTTCCGGACACTCCCCTCAAGCACTGTATTAACATTCAATTCCTCACCGATTTTGCGAATACTATGTCCCTTCCCTTCGAATTGAAACGCGGCAGTCCGTGAGGCCACTTTCAGCCCCTCAACCTTCACTAAAGCATCGATGAGTTCTTCGGCTATCCCTTCGCAAAAATAATCCTGGTCTTTTTGTGGACTCATGTCCCTGAATGGCAAAACTGCTATAGAGGGTACAGATTTCTTTTTGGATTGTTTTTGTAACAACTCAGCTTCGATCTCCTTTCTGAGGGATTTCAAATCTGCCAGTATTTCTTCAATGTGCTGGTAACGCTCTTCTGAACTCTTGGTTAACGCTTTCCTGATAATCCGCTCTAATCCCGTCGGTATGCCTGATATTGGTTCCAGTTCTTCACTCAGTATGGAATATACCACCGCCTGTTCATACTCTCCTTTGAAAGGTAATTGTCCTGTGACCATCTCATACAATACGACACCCAGCGACCAGATGTCAGATTTCGGATCGACCTCCTGACCCCGAGCCTGTTCCGGTGACATGTAGGCCACAGTGCCGATGGTTGTACCCGTCTTGGTAATTTTAACCTGCCCTGCTAATTTTGCCAGTCCGAAATCGACAATCTTGACAACACCGTCCTCGGTCACGATGATATTACCAGGCTTGATGTCTCGGTGTACGATCCCCTTCTGGTGGGCCTTGTCCAAACCCTGCGCCATCTGAACGGTGATCTCGATGGCCTCATCAATCTTCAATGGACCTTTTTGGATTTTATCCGTCAGGATTTTACCCTCGTAGTGGGCCATGACAATGAACATCTGGCCGTCCCCCGGTTCCCCGGGGGCAGGCTTAGTCTCGTCGATCTCATGAATCATACAGATGTTATTATGGTCCAACGCCGAAGCAACTTGCGCTTCGTGAATGAAACGTTTCTTGGCCTCAGCGTCTCGCGTCAACCCCGGCGGCAGGAACTTGAGAGCCACGGTGCGCTTGAGCTTGGTGTCCTCGGCTTTGTACACAACACCCATTCCCCCCTCACCCAATTTCTCAAGAATCTTATAATGAGACACAGTCTTACCAATCATCACTGACACCTCCCGCTTCGCAGGCCTGTCCGCCCTCTTTTTGGAGGAACCAAGCTATTATATTTTTTTATTATTGAAGGCATGCCGCCTTCACCCAGTTTTTCAAGTATTTTACCCGCCATAGGCGGGTCCGCCTCAGGAGGATAATGAGAGATGATTTTACCAATCATTGAGAATATCCTCTCATGACATGTGCCATAATGCATTAACCGGTAATGCAAACAATTTCTCACCAAAAGGGACGGATTCCTTACCGGTGTAAAGCACGATACCCCTTACAAAGCTCTCACCCAATTGTTTTTCAAACCAACGTAATCCTTTAAAATCCTCAGACCGGACCGTTGCAGCAGCTTTTACCTCAATACCCACACATCGACCTCGCCGATCCTCCATTACGATATCAACTTCCTGTCCCGTCTGGCTGCGAAAATGGAAAAAAGCCGGCTTGATGCGACTCCAACAGGCCTGCTTCCGTAATTCGGATAGTATGAAATTCTCTAAAAGAGGACCAACACGGATATTCTGCTCTTCCAGGTGACTTACCTCAAAACCGACCAGATAAGCGGCCAGGCCGGAATCTGTGAAAAAGACTTTCGGAGTCTTAACGAGACGCTTACCCAGGTTACCGCTCCACGGAAGCAACCTTTGGATAAGATATATTACTTCAAACAATGCCAGATAACGCTTCATACTCGTTTGTGGGATTTGCATGATACGGGAGATATCGGCAGAATTCAAAAGGCTCGCCAGCCGGGTTGCCAAAAGTTCCAACAACCTCGGCATTTGCATCAGACCATTGATGTTGGCGAGTTCCCTGATATCCCGTTGTAGAATTGTCGTCACATAATCCTTAAACCAGGCTTCCTTACGAGATGCATTTGCACGCTTCTGTATTTCTGGAAATCCACCATTTATCACTCTCTGCCATAACGTGCTTCGATCCTCGGTGTACATTGACGGTAAGGAAAGATGTTGGCCGAATAATGCATCGATGAATCCTTCCTTTCTACCCTCCAGTTCACCCTGAGAAAGCGGATGGAGATTGAAAATGGCCATCCGACCGGCGAGGGATTCCGAAACGCGGGGAAGGGTTAACACATTTGCAGAACCTGTAATTAAAAAGTGGCCGGGCTGGCGTTTTTCATCGACTTCCAGTTTCATTGCCGGAAGAAGTTCGGGAACCAATTGTATCTCATCGAGAACTGCAGGACCTCTAAGGTTTTTCAGAAATCCATGGGGATCTGTCTGAGCAGCACTGCGGATAGTCAAGTCGTCCAGACTTCGATAAACAGCGGGATGTTTGTCTCCTGCAATTCGCTGGACCAGTGTTGTCTTTCCTGTCTGTCTGGCACCTGTGATGAATACGACAGGACTGTCTCGAAGCGCATCAATCACCTGCGTAGTGATAAAACGGGCATATAACATAGGAACCTACTTGTGGTCGATATTCAACCGATTTGTGGACGATTTGTCAGGATTAATCAATAGAATATAACATGAAAATATCATGAATCCAAACATTTTTTATATTATCTTGACACCTATAAACGGTAGGACAACTTTCAGAATTGTCCCGGTTTCTATTCTGTACACATTATTCGTAATAAATAACCATAAATGTATGGTCAATGGGCTGTATCCTGTTTACCAAATGCTGTCTGCACAATGATCAGAGCCAGATCGTTGTGACTTAAAGCCTCCTGGAACAAGCCCTTTAAGTCTGAATCAGGATCATTAAAACGAATCGTACGGACAAATTGAACACCACAGGCTCGGGCAATGTGCTCAATACTCAGGGCTGGTGCTTCACGCCCCATGGCGTCTCGGGCCACACCTGCATTGGGTTGAAACCCTGAAGCGGCAGTCGCTTTATTGTCCAAAACCACCATCAGAATATTGCTTTTATGATGTACCGCATTACAGATGGCCGGGAGACTCGTATGGAAAAAGGACGAGTCCCCGAACACCGCTACCGAACGCTCATCGATCCCGGCTTTACTCAAACCATCGGCCACACCAACCGCAGAACCGATGGCATACTTGGCGTCGAGTCGGTCTGCCACAGTGACCAGACAACCTGGATCACCCACGAGAACGGGTTTCTGTTCCAAACCCTCGGCTGCTTCTTCCAGTATATCCAGGATTTCATCGTAATGACAATTGGCGCAATTGTTCTTGCGCTTTGGATGTTCTTCCACCTCTCTTTCTTTGGCGTATTTACGAACAGGGACAAATCCGGGTATAAACTTGGAAAGAGCCTGTTGGATTTGCCAATGATACAACTCGCCTTCCCGATGGACATGATTGCTCTGTTTTCCATAGACTTTGATGTGGCATCCAATGTCATGGGCGATGGCCTTCATATGGACCTCTACAAAGGGCTCGTTCTCTTCTAAGACTAAGATTTCATTGCAATCGGTCATAAACCTCGAAATGATATCCCTGGGTAGAGGAAAAAGCGTACTCAATTTAAGCAGGCAAAGGTCTTCACGAGCTTCGTCACCCACGACATCGAGGAGTTTTCGGTAAGCAAATCCGGCAGCCACGATGCCATGTTTCCCTGCACCCCTCATACGATTAAAGGGCAGGTTGTCGGCCCACAGGCCAAAGGCCTTAAGTCTTTCGTGCAAGTTTTTGTGTTTCTCCACTGCATTTCTGGGAACCGGGACGAACCGCCAGGGTTCCCGCACGAGACCTAGGTTGATTTCCGGGTAGGGCCCATCCGGTACGGATACCGATTCTGTGTGCTGGGAAAAGCTACGGGTTTCGCGAATAATAACGGGTATATTGAATCGTTCCGATATGTGAAATGCCTCCCGCATCATGGCAAATCCTTCGGCCGGACCGGCCGGTTCCATCATGGGCATTTCCAGCATCACAACAATCGGCCGGGTATCCTGATCATTCTGGGAGGCATAACCGCCTGGATCGTCACCGAGGAGAATGACCAATCCCCCATTGACAGGCGTAAGATTAAGAGCCATGAGCGGGTCGATGGTCACATTCATGCCCACGCTCTTCACGCAAACGAGGGCACGGCGGCCCGCCATGGATGCACCGATTCCCATCTCCACGGCTACCCTTTCGTTGCTCGACCACTCTACATAAATATCGTGTTTTCCTGCCAGACCAATCAACGTCTCCACCGTTCCCGAACTGGGCGATCCGGGATAAGCGGTCACCAGTTTCACGCCACTGACCAATGCACCGTAGGCCAGAGCCTGGTCTCCATTCAGTGCTTTATTTGTCATGGGTGTCCTTAATTCTCATTTTTTATGTCTTGTATCATTATGTATCCCCAGAATGCTTAGCCCTCGCTTCAGCGGATTTATTTCTCGTTCTACACCAGTATATGGCGAAAGGGATTCCAGTAACAATGAAAATCAGATCCGTGGCGCACCTCTGCCATTCGAATATGGCTCTCAGGACGATCAGACCCACGATCAAAAAGAGAGATAAAAGAGGAAGGAAAGGATAGAACGGAACTCGGAAAATATCCGATCCACCGATGTTATCCCTTCTCATTTTAAAGAGTGCCAGTGTAGAAAGCCCGTAAAAAATCAGGATGGTAAAAACAAGGCCGGTGGCAATCGTCTCAAAAGTCCCGCGGATGAGGAGAATAGCGCCGGCCCACACACAGTGTACAGCAACAGATCGGGAAGGCGTCCGGAATCGCGGGTGGATATAATCCAGCCATTTGAAAAAGAGCCCGTCTCTGGCCATGGCATAATAGACCCGGGGTGCGGTCATCATCGTTCCGTTAATGCTTCCGGATGCCGAGATGATCACTAAGATAGTAATGAGAGCGGCGCCGATGGGACCGATGAGTCTGGTCAGGACATCTGTGGCAACGATGGTGCTCGCCCTCATTCCCTCCATTCCCAGCGTCCGGTGGTAGGTCATATTGGTTAAGGCATAGAGGGTGACGACTAAAATGATTCCAATCAACAGGCTCAGAGGAATGACACGCTTGGGATTCTTCATCTCTCCAGCCGAGTACCCGATCCGTTCCCAGCCCGTGTGGGCAAAAATAATCAGCATCAGCGCGGCGACGATATTTCCCACCGGCCCCAGACTTCCAACGGGTGCTACGCTGGTTGACAGCAGGTTTTCATGTCCCCCAGCGAAGAGGATGCCAACGATAACGATGGATAACAGGCCAACGACTTTGAGGATCGTGGAGAGTTTCTGAAAGATGCTTGCCCTCTGAATGCCGATATAATTAAGCACACCGAAGAGAAAAATGACGCCCAGGGCGGTGATCATGTGGGTGACCTTATCCAGAGGGATGAAATAGCCTAAGTAATCCGCCACGATCAAGGCCAGGCCCGCGGCCGCACTCGTCCGAACGATGAACAACTGACCCCATCCAAACATAAATCCGGTATAGGGCCCGAAGCACCGGGTGATGTAGACGTATTCCCCGCCCGTGTGAGGCATCCGTGTTCCGAGTTCCGCGTAGATCAACCCGCTGATGAATACAAAAACGCCTGCACCCAGCCAGAGCAGAATGATGATGTTGAAGGAACCGAGATATCCGGCAATAAGCTGAGGATTCGAATAGATACCGGCACCTATACAGATCCCGATCAGAATGGCGATTCCATCGGCGACTCCCAGAACCTTCCGGAGAGAGGGCTTTGAAGATCTTTTAGGATTCTTATCACTCATGACAGATCATCCAATATCTTATAGATATGACTTACTTGAACGATTTGAATATCTTTTCTGGTCTCCTCCCTGGATCCTCCATATACGATAACTTTTCCGAAAGGTAAATCAGGAGTCCCGCGTTCGAAAGCCTGAAATCCCTTGAAAAAGTCCTTTACGACTGTTTCTCCGGCCTTGACTTCAACAGGTAAAACGTGTTGAGCAATTTGATAAATCACATCGATTTCATTGCCCAGACTGTCTCTGTAAAAATTCAGGTTATTCCGCTTACCCTGATTATAACGGTATTTTAAAATTTCCATGATAACAAGATTCTCAAATAGACTGCCTTTCAAAGGATGCGTCTCCACATGAGACACATTTTCGATTCCGAGAAGATAACTCGCCAATCCCACATCATAGAAATAGAGTTTTGGCGATTTGACCAATCTTTTTTTTATATTACGATGAAAAGGTTCGAGTAAGAAAACGATGTAACTCGCCTCTAATATTGTCAACCACTCCCGCGCAGTGGTATGGGAAATACCCACATCATTTCCAAGATTGTTCAGATTGAGAATTTGACCTACCCTTCCGGCGCACATCTTCACAAATTTCTGAAACAAACTCAGGTTCTTGATATGGATCAACTGTCTCAAATCCCTCTCTACGTATGTTTCAAAATAATCGCCTAACGCATGTGTTGGATTCAGATCTTGATCATAAATCCTCGGATAAAATCCGTGGTAAATCATTTCATCGTTACTTGAATTGCCATAATTATTGACTACTTCGGGGATGCTGAAAGGAAGCAGTTTCAACAACGCCGTTCTCCCGGCCAGGGATTGATTGATTGAGTTGGAGACCTCAAACTGTTGGCTGCCCGTCAGGATAAACATGCCATTCTGCTTCTTTTCATCCACAATCCCCTGAATGTAGGACACCAGATCTGGTGCACGCTGAATTTCATCCAATACCGCCCCGTCCGGTACCTTTCGTAAGAATCCTCTGGGATCAGAGCTGGCAAATTCCCGGTTGTCCATCATTTCAAGATTGATGTAGGCTTTTTCTTTAAAAACCTCTCTTGCCAGAGTGGTTTTTCCTGACTGCCGGGGTCCGGTAATGGTAATAATCGGATATTTATTTGCCATCTGCAATAAATGATCAGAAATTGCTCGAACAATCATCGATATTCCTGTCGGCATTTCGAAATTGATAAAATATTATGTAGGTATTTAATAAAAAATATAATAGACGATAATCAATTATTATGTAAAATGCAAGTTAAACTTTCAAATTGTTCATTTTCTGTGTCTATAATTTTACTGACCGTCAAGAGATATCCTTTAACCTTCTTGAAACAAATCATCCACTTTTGCGTACATTGATATGTTTTAAGGTTCTTAAAAGAAATCAATCACGAGGCTTTCAATGAAAACGATTACCCAGAATGAAGAACAAATCCTTTTGTCCATTCTCCAACTGGGGGAGGATGCGTACCTCGTCGCCATCCAGCAGTATCTTTCCAGGGTGATGCATAAAAATATCTCTCTTACTTCCATACATCTCCCCTTGAGCCGTCTGGAAACCAACGGGCTGATAAAGAGCGTCTGGGGAGAAGCGACCGCAATTCGGGGCGGAAGACGCAAGAAGATTTACCACATCACCCGGTTCGGATTCGAAGTATTGGAAGAGTACAAGCGCATCCATGATGCACTCTGGCAGGATTATCCCAAGCTGGCTACTTCGTAGACCATCGGTTCGATTATGATCCGGAGTCCTCCAAAATTATTCACTTATCTATTGCAACATGTTGTCCGGGAAGAATACAGGGAATCCTTAGCCGGGGATTTCGAAGAAGTCTTCCATCACACAGTCGCACGACAGGGAAGGCTACTCGCTTTTTTTCGATATTCATTTCAAATCAGCAGGTTGATGCTGGTTTCCATTTTCAAATCAATTGTATGGAGTGTTGTCATGTTCCGTAATTATTTTAAGATCGCTTTTCGAAATTTAAAGAAACATGCCGGATATTCGGCCATCAACATCACCGGTCTGGCCGTGGGTATGGCCTGCTGCATCCTGTTCTACCTCTGGATTCAGGATGAGTTGAGCTATAATCGATTCCACGATCATGCCGAGCGGCTTTATCGCATCGTCTCTCATCGAGATGGGTCCTGGTCCGCCAGTACTCCGTTTTCACTAGGGCGCGTCATGAAACAGGATTTCCCTGAGATCCGGAAAAATTCGCGATTCTTGAACAGGCAATTGTTCATCAACTACCAGGATAAGGCCTTTTATGAACAGGTGGCGCTGGTAGATCCGGATTTTCTTGAGATGTTTTCATTCCCACTGACACAAGGAGATCCTGTTACCGCGTTGTCCACCACGGAAACGGTCGTAATCACGGAGACTGCAGCGCGTAAATATTTCGGGGAAGAGGATCCCGTGGGTCACATCATCACCATCAATAACCAGAGTCAGCACTCCGTGACCGGCGTGATACAGGACCCCCCTTCAAATTCGTCGATGCAGTTCGCCATGCTGGTGCCCTTCCGGTTCGCGGGCGAGCGCATGGACCTGTCCTGGTGGCTGGGTTCCGATTCCTATGTGCTGCTCCAGGAGAAGGTGGATTTGGATGATCTACGGGGGAAAATCGCAGGAACCGAATTGAAGTATGACAAGCGTATCGAGTCCAAGCAGGTGACTAATGACCTCCAGCCCATTGAGCGCATGCATCTGTACGGTTTAAACGATACCGGACCGATTCTTTACGTGTATCTCTTTTCGTTCATCGCCGTAATCGTGCTGATCATCGCCTGCATTAACTTCATCAATCTGACGACGGCCCGGGCCAGCAACCGGGCCAGGGAAGTCGGCCTGCGGAAGACCGTCGGTGCCGGGCGCATGAACATCATCCGCCAGTTTTTCGGAGAGTCTGTGCTGTTGTCCTTTTTTGCATTCCTCCTGGCCATATTGATTGTCATGCTGGTGCTGCCACACTTCAATCAGCTTGCGGGAAAGCAGCTTTCCGTCAATCCGATAAAAAACCTCTCTATCCTCATCGGGCTGCTGGCCATCGCTGCTTTCACGGGGATCGTGTCGGGAAGTTATCCCGCTCTGCTGCTTTCCTCGTTCAAGCCCATTGCAATTCTACGGGAGACGGCCTCATCGGGCGCGAAGAATTCCCTTCTGCGGCGTATCCTGGTGGTGTTCCAGTTTACGGTGGCCATCATCCTGATCATTGGTTCGGTGATGATACAACGGCAGATGAATTTTATCCGGAATACGGATCTGGGCTATGATCGAGAGAATATCATTCGCCTCCCCATGAACTCGGAGCTTCGTTCCGGCTATCAGGGATTTAAAAATGCGCTCCTGCAGAATCCCAATATTGTGTCTGTGACGGCAGCCAACAATGCCCCCACCAACGTGGGGAACATCAATCCGTTTTACTGGGAAGGACGCGGACCGGAACAGTATGAGACGTTGAATTTTGCCACCGTGGATTATGATTATTTCGAGACATTCGGGATGGAGATGATGGAGGGACGGAGTTTCTCCCGAGACTATTCAACAGACGCACAGAATTATATCGTCAACGAGGCCCTGGTGAGGCACACGAAGCTGCAGCCGCCTTTGGGCAAAATGATCTCCATGTGGACCCGGGAGGGACGGATCATCGGTGTGGTTAAGGATTTTCATGCCCGGTCACTGCATTCTGCCATTGGCCCGGTGGCGTTCCTGCTGACAACGGATTGGCCGCACAACTGGGTATTCGTTCGTCTGAATCCCGCGAATATCCAGTCGTCGCTGGATTTCATCGAATCGGCGTGGATGGAATATGGCGGCGGGTATCCGTTCGCTTATCGGTTCCTGGATGATGTGTTCGAATCTCAGTACAGCGGCGACGCCCGCATCGGCGACATATTCAAAAATTTTACGGTTCTGGCGATTTTCATTTCCTGCCTCGGCCTGTTCGGGCTGGCTTCATTCATGGCGGAGCAGCGTACCAAGGAAATCGGCATCCGGAAAGTACTGGGTGCATCCGTCCTGAGGATCAATGTATTGATGTCCAAAGAGTTTCTCATCCTCCTGGGCATTGCCAACGCTCTGGCCTGGCCGGTGGCCTACACCATCATGAACCGGTTGATGAACATTTATGCGTATCGAACGAATTTGGCCTGGTGGGTTTTCGTGGGCGCCGGGATCGCAGCCGTGGTCATTTCCCTGCTCACCGTGAGTTATCAGGCAATGCGCGCCGCTACGGCGAATCCGGTTGAGGCTTTGAAGTACGAATGAAGTTATTATTTTTCTGGTTTCTGGCCACTGGGTGCTGGTTAATCATTCAACCATTTCAAATTGAGGCAATTTACTTAAGGTCATTTTGTGTATGTCAATTACCAACTGTTTTGCCAATTGTCATATTTCAAGATTCTTATAACTCATATTAAATCATGATTCTTTTTATTTAACCAGAAACCAGCAGCCAGAAACCAGTAACCAGTAGCCAGTATTCAGTTCGGGTACGACGCCCCTACGAGATTATGGGTGACGGTACTTCCTGCCATATCGATTATTTTCTTTTTTTTATCCCTTTGACGGCGCCCTGGATGAGTCGTACGGCAGCCCTGCGGGAAGTATGGTTGGGATCCCTCCTCCCATAGGGTGTGGATGCAATGCCGATGGCGGCAGCTTTGTGATAGGTAAATACGAGTTCCAGGCAGGCCGCCAGTTCGATGCTCGTAGGACCGTTGGGCGCTGTGAGGCCGTGCCCCCGGACTTCTTCGGGGGCCAGGACGTCCATATCGATATGAATATAAATCAAATCCGTCAATCGACTTAAACGCTCCATTTGTTTATGGACATTGGCGGTCAGATTCCGAATATCGTCGGTTGTAATGATTTCCACGCCCAATCGTTCGATGAGCTCGACTTCCCTGGGATCCGTATCCCTGACATCAGCCAGCACGATGTAACTTGGTGGTAGAGGCGGATCCAGGCTGGTGATGAGGCGGTTTCTGGGGTTGTACAATCCCGCAGCGAGAGCGACATCCATACCGCCGTACATCCCGCTGAGGGTGGTCTCCGGCGTATTGATGTCGGCATGGGCATCAAAATAGATGAGACCGATACGGTGCGGGATGTTGGCCGCCAGATGGTAGACTTCCTTCTCTTGTCCTGGGCCCATATGCTGCAACCCACCCAATATACCGGGCAGATCGGCACAACTGCCCAACAGGCCGACGGTGAAAAGTTCATTTTTCCCATATCCCGAAATCAGGCACGCCAGGTGCCGGCTTTTTAGGGCATCCATGGCCCAGCCGCGGTATTTTTCCTCTTCTGCAGTCAATGAAAATGCGGAATTTATGGATATATCGCATCCCATCTTTTTGAGGCTGTCCACCAGACCCTCCTGCATGATGCTTTCAGAAGCACCAAAAGGATTTTTAATAATGGCCACTTTAATTTCACCGGAGTTGCGATATTCCTGTCCCCACAGGATTAACGGAAGCGTCAGACACAATCCTATAAAATAAACAATATTCTTTTTCATCATTTTATCCACCCGTTGTTTTGCCTTTATTATAATAACAACCTGAATTTTGAATCAAATTTCGTTTTCTACAAATCGTTTTCAGTTCAAAATGTTACTGGTCACTGGTTACTGGCTGCTGGCTACTGACCGCTACCGGTTAAAGATTCATACTCCATGATCGTGCAGGATATTCCTCCTGTGCGCTTAATTTATTAGGACTTTAGTCCAAGGTTGTTCACAATCGAGATAAATATCCAGATCCATCTTTCTGACCAGAAGGAATATCCGGGGCGATCAACAATCAACGATTTTTAATACCCTTTACTGCGCCTTCGATCAATCGATATGCGGCTTTTATGGACACTTCATCCGCCTCATCATGGAGAGATGCAATACCCAAAGTGGCCGCCTTGGGAAAGAAAAAAATCGTTTCCAGACAGGCGGCTAATTCATCGCTGGTCGGTCCGTGGGGTACGGCATGGGGATGCCCCGGGATCTCAGAAGGATCGAGGACGCTTAAATCTACATGGACAAAGAGAATGTCCGTCAATCCACTCAGCCGTTTCATCTGCTTTTTAATGTTCTCAGAATTATGTTTGAGATCAACGATGGAAATGGTTTCGATGAAGGAGTTGTCGATGTTAAACTGCTCATACGGATTTGTGTCCCGAACCCCTGCCATCACAATGAATTTTGTTGAGATGGGAGGATCCAGCCCGGCTTGCATGCGGAGAGTGGCGTTGCTTAATCCTGCGGCAACGGCCACATTCATGCCTCCCATGTTGCCTTCAACGGAGATGTCGGGCGTATTAAAGGCCGCTCTGGCGCTGATCCATATCAATCCGACTTTGAGTGGTTTGGCCTCTCCCAAACGGGGCAGACCGATGATGTCCCGGCCCTGACTGTCTTTGAGCGGCGCCCTGCCGGGACCCAGATGCTGAAGGCCGGCCAGCATTCCGATGACCGATTTGCTGCCCGATAATAGCCCGATAAAAAAGACTTCGTCCTTGTCATAAGCATACATCATCTTGCCCATGGTACGATTGGTCAAGGACGCCCGATTCCATTCACCGTATTCCCTCTCCAATTCCGGTGGCATTTTAACATCCAAAATCGCTTCGATTTTACATCCCCATTCCGGAAGTTTCTCAACGAGGCCTCCGGAGGCAAGAAGGTCCGGACCTTTCAGAAGTTCCGGGCCCGTCCGGGAGTCGGAATAGGGGTCTTTTATCACGACGACTTTTATATCTCCACCGGGAGTGATATAGGCCTGTGCGCTTATCCATCCCGGCGCCATGATTAGAATGATCATAAAGCAACGAAGTGTTCTTCTCATCGGATTCTCCTTCATATTCACCGTGTAGGTGTGTTGTAGCGGGAGATATTTTTTCAAATAGTCAACACACTTCCCCAAAAAAACAATTATTATAAGAGGGGTGTTAGTGTTATATAATCTGAAAAATTTTGCACAATGTCAAGGAGTATATTAGCTTTTCTTAAACAGCTGGATAGCGCGCAGAAATTATCTTAAATTAAAATAGCCCATTCCGAAACATCGCATTGGCGTCAACTTAAGGTAGAATATTGAATATCGAACAATGAATGATGAATTTTGAATGATCTATCATTATACTTCATCATTCAAAATTCCTTGTTCAATATTCATCATTCCATAATTAAGCCTATGTGTTGAATAGACACAGGCTACAGCTAACGTCCCCAAGGAGAGTCGTACTCTATCCCTGTAAATTGTGAACTAAGTACTTGTTTTCATTAATATATTATTTTCGGTTTAAGTCTCCATACAACAGTTTAACCACAAGACTGAAGGGATATTTCAAATTGTCGATAATATCATCAATCTCCATTCTTGATTATTGATTTTATATTCCATATATTGTATTTATCAAGAAACTGCTAAATCACTTGATTTACATTAAAAAAATATATTAATACTGTCAACATCACTGCAGGAGTCAAATAATTATTTTGTATAAAATGAGATAAATGACGATCATAAAAATATGGTAGGAGGATAACATGAGAAGTTTAACAAGATTGGTTTCTAAATGTAAAAGCAAAATGAATACACTTATCAGTACATGGAAAAGCTATATTCATGTTGGTTTCATCTGTGGTCTCATCGGCAGTCTTTTTTGTGGAATAACATCAGCGCAAGAAAAAGGGGAATGGCCCTGTTTTCACGGTTTATCCCGTAACAACAAGTCTGCTGAAACAGGATTGTTAAAGAGATGGCCGGAAACCGGCCCCGAACTGTTATGGACAATTACAGACCTGGGAGTAGGTTACAGCTCTGTATCTATGGCTGAGGGATATTTATATACCGCAGGTGTGATTGAGAAACAAACATTTGTATTTGCTTTCGACCCGAATGGGAAACTGGTTTGGAAAAAATTCAACGGTCACTCCTGGGAAACAACCATGTCGCATGCCAGGGCATACACCGGTGCCCGCAGTACGCCTACCTACGATGACGGTCTTGTGTATCATCTCAATGACTTAGGACGACTGACGGCCTTTGATTACAGGACCGGGAAAGAGATTTGGAGTCTTGAGCTTCGTGAGTCTTTCGATGCAGAAATACCCGAATATGGATACTCCGAATCGGTTCATATTCACGGAGACCGTTTGTACTGCAACGCGGCGGGAAAGAAAGGATTTTCAGTCTGCCTGAACAAGAAGAACGGGAAATTGATTTGGACAAATACGGAAATACCAGGAACCGTGGGTTTCAGCTCTCAAATTATTTCGGAATTCGGCGGTTCTCATCAGATTATGGGAATGAGTTCCAATTGTGTTTATGGTGTGGACATGAAAACAGGAAAACTGCTCTGGACCGTGGATTATGAGAACCAGCACTCAAATAATGTCGCAGATCCAATCTTTCACAACGGGCATGTGTTCGCCTCGAGCGGTTACGGCAGAGGAAGCATTCTGATAAAACTCACGGCATCAGGAAAAGCGATTGTTCCGGAAACGGTTTGGCACACAAGACTTATGGACAACCATCATGGCAGTGTTATCTTGCATGATGGATATTTATACGGGGCAGGTCACAACGCGAGAGGGTGGTTCTGTTTGGATTTCATGACCGGAGAACAGATGTGGAAAGCACGGGGAAAAGGTTCACTGACTTTTGCGGATAATATGTTCTATTTCCTGGAGGAAAGCGGTACCATGAAGTTGGTCACAGCCACACCAGAAAAATATGAGGAAGTGAGCGTATTCGAAGTACCCGAAGGAGGGAGCGGAATGCATTGGGCACATCCGGTCGTGTATGGAGGACGCTTATATATTCGTCATGCGGACAAGCTGTTCGCCTATGATATCAGAAAAAAATAGACGAATCCGGCTAAATCTTTACGATTAGGGAATACAATCAATGGAGGTTAAAATGGATCGGAGAACATTTGTAAAGACGATACCGGCCATGAGCATGCTAATCGGCACCGGGACGAGTATCTCCCGGCAAACTTCGAATACAGTCCAGATTCTTCAGCCAATCATACTTCCAAAACCCGAGAAGGACGGCGGCAAATCCGTATTGGCAGCCATTCAGGAAAGAAGGACCAATCGAAATATCAGTTCGAAAAAACTGCCACAGCAGGTGCTCTCAAATCTGTTGTGGGCGGCATTTGGCGTGAATCGGGAGAGGGCTGCATTCGACAAACCGGGAAGAACAGCCCCCTCGGCCAGCAACTCGCAGGAAATCGACCTATACGTTGCCATGCACGAAGGAGTCTACCTCTATGAGGCGATTCCACACCGTCTGATCCCCGTTGTTACCGGGGACTTTCGTTCAAGGGCCGGAAGACGCGGTGCTGCTACTGCTCCAGTGAATATCTTCTATGTGGTTGATCTCATCCGGTACGATACGGGACCCGGGCAGCCGGATCGGTCCATTGGAGATCCGGAAGTTCAGAAGTCCTATTATTACACCGATACGGGTTTTATTGCCCAGAACGTTTACCTGTTCGCGGCCTCGCAAGGTTTGGCAGCATGGTTCCACAATTGCGATAAGGAGAATACGGTTAAGGAATTTAAACTGCGGCCACAGCAGCGGGTGCTCTTCGCACAGTCCGTTGGTTATCCGGAGAAGAGTTAGATGACGCGCTAAGTGCCTTAAGAAGGAGGAGACTGTAAGCGGATAAGTTCATCCATTTTGTGTATTCATTTTTATTGAAAATTTCGCTGAGGTGTAATTTACACAGGGGGTCGTAATAATTTATAAATTTTAATCAGTAAATCCAAAAGAATATATTAGCTTTTCTTAAACAGGGATAGCGTGAAGAACATATTTAAATTAAAAATGCCTCATCTTGAAATATCAGAACACCATGATCGCGCAGGATATTCATCCAGTGCGGTTATATTTATTAGGACTTTAGTCCAAGGTTGTTTACAACACATCAAGGTCTAAAGTAACAATTGTAGATGTACAGAAGTAGAATATTGAATATCGAACACTGAATGATGAATTTTGAATGATCTATCATTATACTTCATCATTCAAAATTCCTTGTTCAATATTCATGAGCCCAGTCCAAAAAGGTATTCAAGTTAACAGTCGAATTACTTGATAATAGGTTACTATTTACTTGCATAAGAAGAATAATATCAGTATATTAAGGCACAACTCAAAATCAATGAG
>Ga0114922_10002794_pt1 | contig 16285 bp, 11 predicted proteins | sample AartaG_FD_100975 | JGI IMG/M metagenome (GOLD analysis project Ga0114922, IMG submission 100975) | Deep subsurface microbial communities from Aarhus Bay to uncover new lineages of life (NeLLi) - Aarhus_00045 metaG | ecosystem: Environmental > Aquatic > Marine > Oceanic > Sediment | place...
CAGGTCATGATCAATCCGGGCCGCCCGCTGGTCATTTACGAAAGTATGGCCATCAACCTGGAGCGGCTGGATATTGCAGATCCACGACTTGAGCTCACCGAGTCCAGGCTTGAAGTCAAGGGTAAAAGAGGCGCGGTACATCTCGAATTCCAGCTCATCGCCTCTGAAGAGGTCGTTGGCAGGGGTGAAAAAAAAATGATCCTGAGCGGTCTCCGAGCGTTTGATGCGGACAAGATCGGGATTCTGGTAGCCGATTACAATGCGCGTAAACAGACCTATGTGAGCTGAATCAACGCGCCAGGAGCCTGTCGGGGTAAAAACATTACTGCCAGAATTAAATCTTATACACTACATGAGGAATATATTTTAACCGGATGTCATTTAGTTATGATTTATTAAATGCCTAGGCCACCGCATTGCAGAGTCATAAACATCGGCCGTTAACAGGTACTGACTGAAAATCCCCGTTCAGGAATTCATGCTGTGTACTGGTTTTCGCGCAAAAAGAAAGAGACGCCTCCCGTCAATGGCCTGATCCTTCCGGGTGGCGGAGCGCGTAATGCCTACCAGGCTGGCGTCCTGAAAGCGCTTGCAGAAATATTACCCGAGAATTCGGCAAATCCATTCCCGGTTATTTCGGGAACCTCTTCCGGCGCACTCAACGCCGCCATACTCGCCAGCAATGCCACCCAGTTCAGCGAAGGGATCTCCCGCATGATCGGAATCTGGGAAAATTTCCATTGTGGAAAGATTTTTCAGGTGGACAGCTGGACAGCACTGAAAAGTGGTTTGCGCTGGACCTCGTCCTTTGCCACCGCGGGGCTCGGCCGATCCGCACCGCGCGCTCTGCTGGATAACACACCCCAGCGTGAATTTATCGAAAGCCATATCCGCCTGGCCCGCATACAGCACGCCATCGACACGGGCGCACTGCGCGCCCTGGCCGTCACCTCATCCAGCTACAGCAGCGGGCTGTCGTTCAACTACTTTCAGAGCATCGAGGGAATGCGGCCCTGGCAACGCACCCGCCGCCAGGGGCTAGCCGAAGAGATCACTATCGATCATCTCATGGCATCCTCAGCCATCCCACTGGTGTTTCCAGCTGTCTGGCTGAACGATGAATATCATGGCGACGGCTCTATGCGCGAAAGCGCGCCCCTGAGTCCTGCAATTCATCTCGGTGCCGATCGCCTGCTGATCATCGGGGTACGCAACCCCGCTCCCGATCCCAGGCCGTCTGCCGATGAAAAGGTGCCCTATCCAACCATCGGCCAGATCACCGGCTATATGCTGGATACACTGTTCATGGACAGACTGGATTCGGATATCGAACGCATGAATCGCGTCAACCACATCATCGGCGAAACCCGCTGTAAAAATGTCGAACATGAAGATACAATCCTGCGACCTATCGAGTTCCTCATGATCTCACCCAGCAAGGACATTCGTGAAATTTCCGAACGCCACACCAAGGATTTTCCCCGCTCGGTACGACTGCTGCTCAGGAGCCTGGGCGCACTCTCACATGAAGGCCGCCCGCTGTTGAGTTATTTGCTGTTCGAATCTCCGTTCTGTCAGGAGTTGATTGAACTTGGCTACCAGGACGGTCTCAACGCTCGAAGCGAAATCACCGAACTCCTCGAACTGGACAAGCCGGACAGTTAGCACATTTCCCCTGAGCCTGTTAACACTATACTAAGGAGTACAGAAGTTGGTCGACATAAGCTTTCTGGACACGCTGTGAATACATCCCTGTACGCTCGACGGCCGCGTCCATGCGGCCGACGGTCCCTCAAGCCTATGTCGACCAACTTCTGTACTCCTTAGTATGTCTTTTTAACTTATGCAACAGCTTCGAATTCGCGACAAATAAAGAGGACACCATGGGGCAAGCTGGACGCCCATACTCAAGCTGGCACAGGCTGATTCTGGCGTGTGCCGGCTGCTTTATCATTGCACTCGCAGCCTGCTCCGGCACCACGGAGAAACAGCTGATCGAAGAGCAGGCGACAGTGGACCTGGAACTGCTGCTGACACTGCCGGCGAATAATATCTCCTACCAGTCGCAGGTCAGGCCGATTCTCGGTCGCCGCTGTGTCGTATGTCACGGTTGTTATGACGCACCCTGCCAGTTGAAGTTGTCCTCTCCGCAGGGCATCGAACGGGGAGCGAACAAGGACAAGGTCTATGACGGTGCGCGTATTCTGGCCGCTGAACCAACCCGCCTGTTTATCGATGCGAAGAGCACAGCCGAATGGAGAAAGAAAAACTTCCACACGGTTCTCAACGAAGGCAGCGGGGACCCTCGGCACAACCTGGAAAACTCTGTCCTGTATCGCATGCTGCGCCTGAAACAGCGTCATCCACAGCCACGTGTCGGCATGCTACCCGACAGCCTGGAACTGGGCCTGAATCGGGAGCAGAGCTGTGCCACACTGGCGGAATTCGACAGTTTTGCCCGCAAGCACCCGGACTGGGGCATGCCCTACGGTATGCCCAATCTTGAAGATGCCGAATACGGCAGCCTGGTTCAGTGGCTGGCCCAGGGTGCCCCCATGGCGCCGCCAGGATCACCCGATGATCAGACCCTGGAACGAATCGAGCGGTGGGAGGATTTTCTTAATGCTGCAAGCAACAAGCAGCAGCTGATCAGCCGCTACCTGTACGAACACCTGTTCCATGCTCACCTGCATTTCAGCGACAGCGGCGACCGCGAATTCTACCGCCTGGTTCGCTCCCGTACAGCGAGCGGAACGCCGGTTGACGAAATTGCCGCGCTGCGTCCCTTCGACGACCCCGGCGGGGCCTTTTTCTACCGTCTGTTACCGTATCACCCTGATATCGTTGCCAAGGATCACGTGGTCTATGAACTCAGCCCGGACCGTTTAAAGCGTTACCACGAACTTTTCATCGACCCTGTATTCGAGGTCGAACAATTACCACCTTACAAAACCAGCATCGCATCCAATCCGTTCAAGGTGTTCACAGCGATTCCGCCCGACTCACGCTATCGTTTTCTACTCGATGACGCCAGGTTCTTCATCGAGGGCTTCATCAAAGGCCCCGTCTGCCGGGGCCAGATTGCCTTAAACGTGATCGAAGACCAGTTCTGGGTGATGTTCTTCAATCCGGACCGCGCCATTTTCACCCAGCAGCCTGCGTTCCTCGACAAGATGGCCGACGACCTCCAGTTACCTGCCGATCGCGATACCCTGCGACCGCTGAAGATCTGGACGGATTACTGGCAGCGACAGAAACAATACATCGCACAGAAGATAGCCTATTTCCGGGCCATGCATACTGAACCGCTGGATAAGGCGCTGGAATACATCTGGGATGGAGACGGCAGTAACCCGAATGCAGCGCTGACGGTATTCAGACATCTTGACAGTGCGTCGGTCAGTTTTGGTCTGGTCGGTGACTATCCGGATACGGCCTGGATCATCGATTACCCCTTGTTCGAGCGCATTCATTACCTGCTGGTGGCGGGTTTCGATGTCTACGGTAACGTCGGCCACCAATTGAACACCAGGCTCTATATGGACTTTCTGCGCATGGAGGGAGAGGATTATTTTCTCGCCTTCCTGCCCGCCGCCAGCCGAAAACCTATCCGTGATGCGTGGTACAAGGGTATGCGGGCTGACATGCCGGAAGAATTCGACCACCCCATGGACTGGCTGGACGTCGAGTCGGTCAGCGGCTACCGGACCGATGACCCGCAACGTGAGCTCTACCAGCTGCTGGAAGAGCGTTTCCGCTCCATCGGCCAATCATCAGGGCACGACCTGGATCGCTGCCGGCAGGAAGCCTGTATCGAGGCCGACAACAGCGACTTGCGCAAGCGCGTGGATCTGGCCATGCAGAAAATTGCCGATGCCAGCGGCAGCAATCTGGCCGTCCTCCCGGATGTCGCCTTCGTGCGCGTCCGCAGCGGCGACGATCCGCTGACAGATATGGCTTATACGCTGATACGCAACAACGCCTACACACACGTCACTTCGATGTTTCAGGACGCTTCAGCGGAAGCGAACCGGGATTTCGAACACGACAGTCTGACCGTGGTCGACTGGCTGGAAGGTTCCTATCCGAATTTCTTCTTCGTGATTGATATCGAATACATCGAAGAGTTCGTCGAACACTGCCTTACCATTCAGACACGGGACGATTACGAACAATTCGTCGCCCGCTACGGCGTGCGCCGCAGCAACGAAAATTTCTGGCATCACGCAGACTGGTTCCACGAGCAATATGCACGCGAGCAACCGGTTCTTTCCGGGCTGTTCGATCTGAACCGCTACCGCAACCGCTGACGTGAAAGGAGCGTTACCGAGATCGACATCCTGTGTTTCCAAGCCTGCTCCGCCGCGTGCAAATACCCTCGACACCATTCTATAAAATGGAAAAATCATAGTTGGCAATAAAGCGGATCTCCTTCAGGTCTGAGCCATCGCTGCCATCCTGATCCACAAAGGCGCCACGCAACCTGAACCACAAGCCCTTGAACGTTCCCGCTTCAGGTTTGTAGTCCAGGGTCAGGTTAAACTCCGACTGGTCCGGACTGGCGTTACGGCCCTGATCCGCTGTATCGCCCCGGGCATAGTTAACGAAGCCGCTGAAGGCGTTGTCACCGAAATAGCGGAAATCGGATGACAGCCCGACCAGCCAGGCGTCCTCGCCGGCGCGGTCAAAATCCTTGATCATCAGCGAGAGGTAGCTCGGTTTGCCGCCCCAGTTGCTCTGGATCCCGGCATTGTCAGCTGTCGATGTGTACGCCAGGCTCAGTACCAGGCCGGCGTAGCTGGCCGCCAGTTTGGCGCCCCCGGAACGGGTATCAAAATCTCCACCCAGCTGATCACCCACCGCATTCTGGCGGGTGAACTGGGCGGAAAACTGAAAGCCAAACCCTTCGATCGTTCTGGTTCGCGAGTTAACTTCGGTGTAGAAGATATTCATAAAGTCGCGGCCATAGTGGTTTACCAGGCCCACATTGGTACCGTTGGAAAAGGTATACCGGGCCCCGGCCGTGGATACCGCACGATCGGGGCCGTCGATGCCGGCCGCTTCCGTCATGCTGATAAAATTGGTGGCATCGCGTTTTTTCATACGCCAGGTCTGCGCAACCCCGTAGACAAAATGTTCTCCCGAAACGTCATACAGGGTGACGGCTTCGAAGGTATTGGGCACCATGCGGCTGTCGTTACCGTTTAAATAGGGTAACCGAAATAACTGCCGGTAGGCCTTTAAGGACAGATTCCTGTGCAGCCGTGCTTCGAGGTAAGCCTGGCCGGGTACACTGAAGCTTTTCTGTCCGGGTTCGAGCAGTTTGCTGCCGTCCTTGTCGGCAGGGCCATAGAGTTTCTGCGAGCTGTAAAGGGTAGCGCCCAGGCGCAAACGGTCTTTCCACCAGGGTGTGGCGTAGGAGAGTCCGCCGCCCTGCGCCCAGGCCTCGATATTCGGATCGGCATCACGCAAGCGCCGGAAGTAATAGTTACGCAGCTGAAGATCCAGGGTACCTTTGCGGAAGACGTCTCCCAGGCGTGAATATACCCGGGCCGGTTCAGGTGGTTTGAAGGCGTGCTCGGTTGACTCAAGAGATTCGTCGATGCTGCCTGCCGCAGGCTGCTCACTCTGAATGTACTCCGGAGCTGCATAGGCCAATTCCGCCGTGAATAGCAGTAGTGAGGCAAGACGAATTCCGAAACGAACCCCCGTCACGTTTTCAGGCACCAATGCGTATGTCAGTGTTTCTCAGAAATGCGCCAGAAAGAACGGGATAAGCAAGGCATTGACCAGGTCGATGAAAAACGCACACACCAGTGGAACGATAATAAACGCCAGGTGCGAAGCGCCGTAGCGTTGAGCCACTGCCGACATGTTCGCCATGGCGGTGGGGGTCGAGCCCAGTGAAATCCCGCCGAACCCGGCGCAAACGACGGCTGCGTCGTAATTGCGGCCCATAAGGGGAAAGACCACGAACAGGGTCAGGCTGACGGCGATCAGAAACTGGGCGCCGAGAATCGTAAAAATAGGGCCGGCGAGATCAATCAGCGTCCATAACTGCATGCTCATCAGCGACATCGCAAGAAAGGTGCCCAGCGATACATCGGCAATCAGGGCAATGGCCGGTTTGCGACTGGGCCATTCGGTGCCGCTGATACGCGGGAAGGATTTCGGGATCAGGTTGGTGATAAGAATACCGGCAAACAGACAGGTGACGAAAAGCGGCAGCTTGAGTCCGAGGTTTTCCAGCCCTGAGTTGATCAGAATGCCGAAAATGGCGCTGACATGAATGGCAAGAATGGCATCCAGCAAGTCCAGGTGGTCGATTCCGTGCTTGCCTTTCTGTTCTTCCGGAACGCCAATATCCAGTGGCTCCGCCTGTGCCGGTTTCAGCTTGTGTCGCGCAATGAGAAATTTCGCAATCGGCCCACCCATCAGACTGGCAAGAATAAGGCCGAGTGTGGCGCAGGCGATACCGATCTCCATGGCGTTGGCAATCCCGTAATCCTCTGCGATTCTCGGTGACCAGGCAATGGCTGTGCCGTGACCGCCAATCAACGAAACGGTACCACCGAGCAGCCCTACCGGAGTGGGCAGGTCGAACAGCGCAGCCACCGAGATACCGGTCAGGTTCTGCACAAACATGTAGGCGATAGTGACCGAAAGCAGGATCACCAGCGGTTTTCCGCCCGACAACAGGTCTTTCAGGCTGGCGTTGATGCCGATGGTGGTAAAAAAGTAAACCAGCAGGACGTCCCGCGCGGCCAGTTCGAACCTGATTTCGATACTGCTGATAAAATACAGCAGCGAAACCAGCAGGGAAACGATCAAGCCGCCGGTTACCGGCTCCGGTATGCTGAATTCCCTGAGAAAACCGACCGCATCATTGACCCGCTTGCCGACAAACAGCACGACGATACCCAATGTAACCGAGAAAAAAGCGCTGAGTTGCAAAACACCGTTATCGAATTCCATAGTCTTTCCTATTAGTTTCTATTAATGCAAACGCGGGCTGAACCACACTCAGCCGGTATTGCTGATACCGCCGACAGCCGCATTAGTAGCATAACCCACGCAATTCGCGATAATCCAGTGAACCCGGCTGACCGGAGTGGACAGACAACTCGAAAGTAACGGCAACCTGAACGTCGCTGAAAACAGGCGCAGCCCGGCGATATCCTGACTATGCTTGTCAATAATGGCTGCAGATTCAACCAATAGCTATCGGCTGGTCACGGCGCTTTTTTTGCGCCTGTTGGGTTTGATCTACCTGATCGCCTTTGCTTCGATCGGGGTACAGATTGAGGGCCTGGCGGGCAGTCAGGGTATCCTGCCATTCAGCCAGCAACTGCTGTATCTCGAAGGCCAGCTGGGTATCGAGCGCTATTTCCTGATACCTAATCTGTTCTGGCTGAATGCCAGTGACGGGGCTTTGACGGGAGCAGCCATCGCCGGTTGTGGTGTGTCAGCGCTGATTATCCTCAACCGCTGGTCCCGGCTGTGCCTGATAGCGGCGTTCGTGCTCTATCTCTCCCTGTATAACGCCGGCCAGCTGTTCCTGAATTTTCAATGGGATGGCTTATTGCTGGAAGCGGGTTTTCTGGCAATTTTCCTGACTCCCGCATCACGCGTCGTCATCCTGCTGTTTCGCTGGCTGCTGTTTCGACTGCGCTTCATGTCCGGCATCTCCAAGCTGACGATGCAGGACCCCAGCTGGTCCGGCCTCACGGCCCTGAACAGCTACTTCGAGGTCCAGCCCCTGCCCACCCCTCTCGCCTGGTACGCACACCAACTTCCGGAATGGCTGCTGAAAACGGCAACAGCCGCCACGCTGGTGATAGAGATACTGGTGCCGTTCATGATGTTCCTGCCGCGGCGCTGGCGCTTCTTGGCCGCCTGGATCACGATACTCTGGCAGCTCCTGATTATGCTCACCAGCAACCACAACTGGTTCAACCTCCTGACCATCGTGCTATGCCTGTTCCTGTTCGACGACAAGGCCGTGCAGCACGTACTGCCGACACACCTTCAGACCCGGCTGGGCCGACAGCCCCCGCCGGCAGCCGCCGCGGGTAGAGCCGGTCAGGCGATGGTAGCAGCGCTGACCACCTTCATCCTGTTGACCAGCAGCGTGCACTTCTGGGAACTAGCCACCATGCAACGATCTTCCGGGGCCGCTGGCACGCTGGTCGACTATGCGGAGGCCTACCGGGTTGTTAACAAGTACCACGTCTTCCCAACCATGAGGACCGAACGTGTCGAACTCGAACTATCGGGGTCACAGGACGGCAGGGAATGGAAAATTTACCGTTTCAGGTACAAACCGGGAAATCTGAACGAGCGGCCGACCATCGTGCTGCCGCACCAGCCACGACTGGACTGGGAGATGTGGTTCGTCACTCAGCACCCGAAATACATGCGCTTCTTCCACAGCTTCCTGCAGGCACTGCTGGACAACTCACCGACGGTCACCGCACTGCTGCGCCATAACCCGTTCCCCGATCAGCCTCCACGCTATATCCGCGTGGAGGCCTATAAGTACCGGTTCAGCACGCCGGAGGTGCGTCGAAAAACCGGGCAATGGTGGCAGCGCGAGGCATTGGGACCCTTTACACCCCTACCCTGGGTGGAACGCAACTGACGTTTTAGAAAATCCACCAGGCGTTGCCAGGCCAGGCGTTCGTTTTCGAAACGATTGTTGAGGATATCGCCAACGGCCATAAAGTACAGACCAGTGACATACGCTACGGCAGCTGATCGCTGAAGGACGGCCCGATAGGTCGTTCCTGGTCCTGTACATGTTCCGCATGACAGCTGTCACATCGCACCCGCAGGAAACCGTGCTCGAGACAGCCTCATTTGAGGTAATCCTCAAATTCCTGCTGGACATACCCCGGCAATGTCGTGGCCTGTGCCGCCAGATGGGACACGAAAGCGGGGTAGTATTCTTCGACGATCTGGTAAAGAAGAGTCCGCTCCGGGCGATGGCGCGCGTAACGAAACGCGGCGCGTTAAAAGCATGCGCATAGGAGAGGTCTTATTGCACTGCGAAGTTCTTGGTAGAGGTTTTTGTAGAACACGTGATTGGCAGCATTCGGCAATCCGCATGAGTAATTGGGCCCCGAGACCACAGCGGGTATTATGCTGACAGATGACGCTGGTTGATTTGTAGTCACGTATTACAAGCGTCGCTACTCAGTTTTCAACAACGGCGAATTCTATCCGTCTATTTCGAAGTTTATTTTCCACTGTATCATTGGGGACGGCCGGTTGGCTTTCTCCATAGCCAACAGTGACGATCCGGTTTGTCTCAATTCCACTCGCAGTCAAGTAGGACTTTACTGATTCTGCTCTTTTCTCGGACAGATACTGATTGCTTGATTCCTGTCCGTCTGAATCGGTATGGCCCGAGACCTCTATCACGAGACCCGGACATCGGCGGATAATGTCCACGATGCTGTCAAGGATCAGGCGGCTTTTCGGGTCAAGCCGTGCACTTCCCAACCCGAAATAGATATTGTCTGTACGCGATAATATCTCAAAGCGACCCTTGCAGGCTTCCACAGAGAAATCGCCTTGCGTCTCGAGGGCGGTTGTGGCCGTGGTGGAGCTGGTTGCGGAAGCGGCAACCTGGTCCGTATCCGACGTAAGCCGGGAGAAGAGTAAGTCAAACGTGACTGTGGCAGATGGAAGTATTGAGACGCTGGCGGCTTCTTCAAGTTTTTTTATGCCGCGGTCCAGCGCGAAATCCGCCGCTGAAATGGTGATTGGCATACTGGAAGACACCGACACGATGCCCTCACTGATCTCAGTCACTGCAATTTCTGCTGCCAGGGTGTTTGAGATGCCGTGCAAATCAAGTATATAGGGCAAAGTCAGGACTTTCCGGTGATTCTGGCCCAAGTCTGACAGGATGCTCGGTTCCAGTTGTATGGTGATTGTCGCTTCCGGATACTGAAACGTCTCGAAAAACAGGAATCGCATACGAACATTGCGCAGGTCGATGTTGGTATCAATAGAATCGAGCTGGATTCTTACCGTAGCCAACCCTGATGTGTCGATGTTGCCGGAAAGACTCGCAAACGAACTCGTTTCAACTTTTGTGGAGTTTTTTACCGACTGAAACCGGATTGCAGAAGCTTCAGACTGTAATTCCCAGCCGGGAGCGAACGGGTTACTTTGGGCTGTTGCAACGCCGGTAAAACAGCACAGTATCGTAATCGCGATGACCAGTTTATCCAGCCTGCATAACTGACAAAAAATATTGATAGTAATCATGTTATTTATACCCGTCCTACTGACACCCGCCGTTGGCCCAGGCGCTTAAAGCTTTTTTAAAAAATCCGCCATATGGATGTTGTTTGGCGAGCGATCTTTCTGCATTCTTACCGAGGTAGACTTTTGCTTGCTCACAAAGCGTATCCCGTTTCCAAAGGTGGCAGTTGCTGCAAGTCTCATCTATCCAGATGCTTTCCGGTAGGCCCTTGATCGGAGGGAAGAGAGGACTGCCCTGCAGTAATTCCTCGATACTCCTGCCGTCTATTTCAGGTGAACCGATCGCAAGCTGTGACTGAAAAGTAATGTGCTGGTCCCGCTCGGAGCCGACCGAAGCTGGAGCGACGGTGCTTGTGTCGCTCGCCACATCTTCGGTTTGCGCAGGCACCGCATCAGTATGGGCTGCCTGCTTTTCACGCAGGGTCGCAATTTCGTGCTGTGCGAGTTCAACAAAAAGACCGTTTGGATACTGAACCATGTAGGCTTCATAGTCTGCAATTGCACCGCTTCTTTGCGCCTTCTCGATCAGTTCCTTTTCACCCTTATTAATTTCCACAGCTGCAGGACGTGTCACCGGCCTGGTCTCAATCGGATTTTCTTCATATCCTGAAGGCGCAAGTTCACGAACAAGTTCTGTCAGCAGGGTTTTTGCTTCGCTTGCATACAGACTGTCAGGATAAGAACGCAGGAACAGCGTGATCTGCAGTATATCGCGCGAAAACCTGGCCGAGTCCCACATCCTTTGCTCTGCCAATTCCGCTTCGCTGAGTACGATTGGCTGGGTGAAGTAAAATTGACTGGTTAGTGAGGACGTATCCCAGGGGATTTGAGCGCCGCCCGTCTGCTGCAACACCTTGACCCTTACTTGCTTAAATACCTGTTCAATGGGCGCGCCGGGAATTGTCATTTCCTGCGCAAGCGCCGCTGTAAAAGGACTATTACCATCGCTTCCATCCAGCGCCACTTTGCCCGGCGAGGTCGCGTAGGAGAGGTAGGTGCCAGTTGGGGCCTTCATCTCTGCCAGGCCATTGTCACCGAATTCAGGTATATCAACCAGCGGGTTGTTACGACACGCATCGAGTATTACGATATTGGTTTTATTCTTCGCCGAAAACATCTGTCGCAGGATGGAATTTGCTTCAACTGCTACCAAATCCAGATCTGCTGCGTCACTCAGAATGGTATCGACAGGTAAAAGGTAGTTTGTCCCAAATGACTGCACTCCATGACCAGCATAGTAGAACAATTCAGTAGCGCTTTTAGCAGCCGATCTGAGTTGCCGACCAAATTGAGAGATACCTCTTTTGAGTTCGATCAGATTGGAATCCGTTAAAAGTTCCACTTGAAACCCAAGACCTTCCAGTTTCCGCGCAATAAGCGTGGCATCCGACACCGGGTTGTCGAGTGGTGAGACAGAAGTATAGATACCATTACCTACGACCAAGGCTATTCTTTCCTCAGCGAAAGCTGAGCAGCTCAGACAAAACCAGATCGACAGAAATATCACTTTGATGCGAAGCACAACTTCTCCTTAACGCTAACCGATGGGAATCATCTGATAGATCATCCCGGCCGCTTCTTTATGGCCAATTCGAACAACTGATGTTCCAGTATTTTTGCATGACAGGTCGCCTAATCGTTGCCAGCTCGATAGTCAGTATTCAACTTTTACCAGAAGACCTGGTGAAAACAATCTTATCAATTGAGGCATCGCGGTTATCGATAAATACTGTCGCGCCATACTTGCTAATAAGGGATTGGTGATAGGAGTCTTTTATTAATTCAAAACCCATCGGAATCAGGCTGACTAAGGAAAATATGTCTTTGCTCTGGGTGCCATCTTTAGAGCTGATTCTTAGTCCCTTCCCCTTAGTATCTGCTGCCGATAACCATTTTTGTACCCTTTCAGGGATCTCATTGGTCGTAACAGAATGGCCGGCGAACGTCACAGTAATATTGTTTTGCGAAGCCTCCATAGCTTCGATAAAGCGTTGATCGAAACTGTCTACATCAATAAACACCATTTCTGACTCGGCACTTTCAGCGTGACTTTGCGCAGGAATGGAAGTCGCACAAGCTGACAAGACCAATAGTGCAGGCGCCAGTATTCCCACGACAATTGAGAAGTTAATACCCATAATCAAAACGCCCCTCATCAGGATTCAATTCCGGATTACCAACTCGACGCGCCGATTTCGACGATGAACATCTCGCGAATTACCCGGATAGCGAAGCTCAGACTCCCCTCGACCTTCGGCTTTGATACGCGCTCTGATTGGTGCTGATTCGGAAAGTCTTGTGAGCACTGCGCGGGCGCGTCGTTCACTCAGCTTCTGGTTATATTGTTCAGCGCCTGTTGAATCTGTGTGGCCAATTACTACAATCACTGACGACTCACCTAAATTCAATTGCTCGATCGCCCGAGCCATCTGCTCGACACTTTTCAATCCTTCGCTAGCCAGGCGATCGCTATCAAAATCAAATAATACCTGAATATTGATTTTTGCTTCAGCTGTCGAATGTGGTGCAGATGCCGCAGGGCTTGCAGCGGGTGGCGAAGGCGCCAGTGCAGATGTGACTGGCACAGCGTCGTTGTCCACTGACTCTGTCTCATCGGCAGTATCGACTGATGCATTATCGTCGACTACGGCAACTGTCTCAATTCTTGGGCGTAAACCAACACCTCGTGAACTGCGTGAGCGCTGGATATCAATGGAACGAGCCAAAGTTCCAGCATCGGATATTGCCAAAGCGTCGTCAATTTTTGCCTGCAACTGCAGCAGTGAGGGCGGTATTGGGCGTTGGATGACTTCAAATTGGAGTTTGGCCTCTTCCACCGCAGATAGCGCATACGCCGGATTCCCGGCTTCCCAGTAAGCTTCCGCGAGCCTCGAATTGGCAATCGCCTGCCGGCTGATTTTTCCTGCGCTTAGTTCGCCACGCTCGTTCGGCACATAGAAATCCCGAGCGTACACAAATGCATCCGCGGCATCCTGCCAATGTTTCAACTCACCCTGGGTCATCCCCAATTTCATCCACCAGTCAAACTGGGTGCATAGCTTTAGCGCCTCTCTTAACAGCAATACTCGTTCATTCAGATCATTTACTGCGCTGGCCTGGGCGGCCAGTGATTCCGCGCTTTCAAGCTGCTGCGGCCCGCATTTGGCAAATACCGATCCATTGACCAGTAGCAATGTCAGGACCGAAATAGGTATTGCCCGGTTTATCATAAGAAAACCCCGAATGCTCTGTGCGTGCCTGTGGAGACCGGTTTTACTTGCAGCCCGGTGCGGTCTCACATGTATAAAAATATAATGGAATACCGGCAGCCCCCTTACTCCTGGCGGACCCACCACCAACACCCTGTTCACGCAGGGCTGCAGGCGACGCTATCGCATAATCAACCATGGCAATTCCTTCCTGGTCTTTTTGCAAGCTCGTTTCAAAGAGATTTACTTGATATCGGGTGAATATAGTGACCAGCATATTTCTCCCCCAGGGTGCCTGCGTAATCCATTCGAAATTTAACTCACCAGGTAAATTAATCCACCCTTCTGACACGTGGTTGTCAGGTGAGTGTTTGTTGGGAAACAGCAACACCATTGAATCTTCACTATCCACCACAATCACATTCAAATATCCGTCACTGGGGGCACGAACGCGCAGCCTGACCGGTTCATCTTTCACGTAGTCATATTGATTCAGTGTGGCGTCCAGAGTGGACAGAACCGATACCATTTCCAGTAAATCTGACCAGTTCACTTCGCCTCTTTCTGCTGCACTACTGACTTTCAGTTCCTGGTCAAATAACGTCGTGTCTCCAGTCAGGTTGGGCCGAAATAATCGGTGCGCATCAATTTTCTGTCGAATTAATTTGCTTGTTCCCTGTAACAGCTTTTGCGGTGTGGTGTTCCGCTTGTCGATATCCAGAGCTTCGTTTAACGCCAAAGTGAATACGCTGCCTCTGCTTGTCGCCAGCGATTGTTCGTTATCCTGCGCTGCGGAAAGTGAGACCACGCCTGTAGCCAGGTTCTCTATTTTTACATCACTTTCCTTACTGACGGTTCTTACAGCTCCTCTGTATGGAAGCGCCTTGATAACAAAATCGCTGATCGTGTAAGCCCGGGTCTGAAGTTTTACCGATTCTGAAAACCCTCTGGTCACTGTGCCGCTATGACAGGCATCCACGACCAACAAAATGTTTTTACTCGGCAATCTGTTCAGAAAAATCTCAATATCATCGTCAATAAGCACACCCTGGTATCCCCCGGCAATCGGTGCCAGGTCATACAGAGTCAGGGCTTCATCGCGTCCATCCAACTCATCACCGTTTTTGTCCCTGACTTGTGTGCCATGACCTGTATAGTAAATCAGAATACTATCCGTTGGCCCTACTCCTCGAGTGAGAAAGTTGTCAAAAGATTCCTTGATATTGTCGAACGTGACCTGATCATTGACTAGCGTTCTGATTTCCTGTGTCTGAAAACCAAGTTTTCGCGCGAAACCCTCCATAACGTCAATATCGTAGGTAATCCCCGGCAAGTTATATCGACTATTCTGATATTCACCGGTACCAATCAATAGCGCTCGATTTCCGGCAGAAGCACTACCGATAAACGAAAAATGCATGAAGAGAATTGCAAGAATGGCAAGACTCTTGTGCAAATATTTGTTCTGTTCAACTTTCCGCATTATCCATCTACAACTATCTCGAATTTCTGGCTGGCCTTACGCATTTGGGTATCCTGAATTTTCAAAATAAATGCGTGCCTGCCTGCAGGCAAGTTCGCGCCGGTCACCTTCAAAAAGTCAGGACCTACCTCTGCGTGCTCCAATATACGGTTGGTGACGTCCTTTTTTAACAACAACACATAGAGAATTTTAAGAGACTTCATGTCAATATCTGCGCCGTTAGTGGCTTCAAAGTGAACTTCTATATCGACAGGCGAAACAAGCGATGCACGGGCAGTCGGTGACTTCACGTGAATCCTCGGGGCATCGAGTGCCGCCTTCGGCAAATATTCCAGATCAGCGGGCTGAATGATCTTCAGTGCTTCCGCATATTCTTCAGGCGAAATCAATGTAAACACCTGATCAGCATAAATTATTTGAGTCACAAATAATAAGGCCGGTAAATAATTCCGGATTCTGACAATTGTTTGAGACATGGGTTTCATGGAGAACAGCTCCTAATTCAACCACTTACATTCCAGAAATGACCGCAGCCAGGCCAGCGGCTGATTCTTCAACGGGTTTACCCCTGTGAGAGTCGCTGGCCATGATGTCTGAAGTGCTTGCTATTTTTGTCGTGGTTATTCATTTTCTTTTAGTTTTGCGGTATTCCCACGGAGGCGCTGCTTAAGGATTGTGCTACAGCCCTCGTCCAGCCTCTCTGCCTTTTAGTATATATCACGATCTGGTGGTTTTTTGCTCTTTTTGATACTTTTTCAGATCGACCACTGGCTCCGGGTATTCCTTATCGAGGCGAATGCCCCACGCAGGTGATCCACAAGAGGAAGAAAAGACCATGGCAACTTATTTTATATTAAACTGGGCGTGACGCGTACAAAGTGATCCGTCACGGGCAGGTCTGCACATCCTCGATACTGTCGATATCGACAATGACACCTTGCTCCGCTGTTTCAATCAAATGCAACGTGTCTCTATTCGCTGCAATAACGCTGCGTGCACCTTTATCTGCCGATAGTTGCAGCAGAGCGTTTGCATGCCTGTTTGAAAATCCCACCGGATGTCCGCGTTTCCGACGGTAGACAGGTGCAACAATGTCGTAACCCTGTTTCAAGGCCGAGACAATCTGCCCCGTCAAACTTGCGGGAACATAGGGCATATCCGCCAGGGCAATAACCCAGCCCTGCGCGTCACGGCAAGCTGCGATACCGCACGCAATACTGGTTCCCATACCAATAGAGGCAGACCGATTGACAACAACCCGCAGCCCCTCCCGCGCCAGCAACCCGGCCACTTCGCCATCCCCGTCATCGACGACCGC
>Ga0114922_10002795_pt1 | contig 16284 bp, 13 predicted proteins | sample AartaG_FD_100975 | JGI IMG/M metagenome (GOLD analysis project Ga0114922, IMG submission 100975) | Deep subsurface microbial communities from Aarhus Bay to uncover new lineages of life (NeLLi) - Aarhus_00045 metaG | ecosystem: Environmental > Aquatic > Marine > Oceanic > Sediment | place...
CTTGACGCGATTTGTCGATTGGTTAAACCTTCGGCAATTAAATGGAGCACTTCTAACTCCCGCTCACGCAGTGGTTCTATCAAGGGTTGTTGTTTGGTAGACGATAGATGGGATTTTGTTTCTCCAAAAACAGCTAGTAGCTTGCGGATATATTTCTTTAATATTTTATCTTCAGTCTTAATAATTTTTAGTAGTTTTTCCATTAAAGGACCCTCATCCACAAAGGTGCGGATGAAACCTCCTGGTTTCGCAAGGGTGAGTGCTTTTTCCAACTTCGTGATAGCATGTTCTGTGTCCCCCTGGGCTTGGAGAGCTAATGCATGGAGTATAAAAATCTCGATCACTCTCGAAGTACGCCCCCCCGCTTCTGCTGCTTCGAGAAGGTGCTTCAGCAGCGTGACTGCTTCATCTGGCTTCCCCTGAGTAATAAGAATCCGGGCAAGCACAATATACTCCAGTTCGTGCAGATATTCAGGTTCTCTATCAGGTTCCAACTCCCGTTCATTAACCCACTGAGATAAGAGCTTTGGTTTTCCTTGTGCCAACCAAATTCGTGCTTGCCAAGCAGATAATTGGAGTGAGGCCCAATGAGGCAGATCATATTCATGAGCAGAATTCTCTATTGATTGTATGGCCTCTTCAGCACCAGTTATATCTCCCGTGGAAATCAATACTCTCACCAAACTCAAGTTGCTAAAGCTGATATATGTCACATCCCTTCCATTTGTGGACAGTTCGATACCTTTTTTGGCTTTTTCTAATGCACTTTCCAGATCATTTAGTTCAGCCAGAGTCTCACCCCACATCCCATACAACCAACCCATTACTGCCGAATCAGAAATTCCATGTTTGTTTGCGCTTTTCAACTGTCGCTCACAGATACCAATGACCTTCCGCAATTTGCCTTGTAGTCTAAATGTCTCAGCTAGACTTAGATTGGTGATCATCAGAATATTGATGTCGCCTGATGCCTTTGCTGTCGCCAACGCATCGGAGCGGGCATTTTGCGCCGCACTCATTTTTCCTTGGCTCGCATAGACATCCCCCATAGCGATTAAAACAGCGCTGCGCCACTCTAATTCTTGTTCAGGTAGATATTCTAAGGCCTGTCGTGCGTATTCAATAGTTCCTGTTACATTTCCACTAAAAGAAGCAAGTAAAGAACGAATGGCAGTTAACCTGCCTAAGAGTCTCATCCTGTAATCGTCAGGCGGTTGTTCACGATCTTGTAAAAAGGTAAGCTGAAAATCAATGTTAGGGTCAAGCATCTTTTCAGCAGCTTGAAGACTCTGATTTGCTGCTTCAAACTGGCCAAGGTTAAACAGATTCCAGGCCCGGAGGATACTGAGATCAGGTTTGGAGAGAACAAATTCTTCTGGCATTTCGGCGAGCCACTGTCGCAATACATTTTGGTTGATACGCTCGTAGTTACCCTTGAATTGATCTTCAATTAAAAACGCTGCCCGTTGATAATTTTCTCCACGCAGTGCATGATCTATCATCTTAAAAACGAATCCTTTTTGCTGATACCAATCACTCGCTTTTTGATGCAGTATCGGCAGTTGTTCAGATTGAGTTTGGTGCAGTCGCTGCCGTAGCAAATCAGCAAAGAGATGGTGATACCTGTACCAACGCCGCTCCTCATCCAGAGGGACGATGAACAGGTTTGTGTGTTCTAGCATCTCAAGGGTCGCTTGCCCGTTATCCTGGCCAGTGAGAGAGTCACACAATGAACCGGTCATACGATCGAGAATAGCTGTTTTAAGTAAAAAAATCTGAATGATTTCAGATTGCTGGCTCAGGACTTCTTCAATGAGGTAATCCAACACAAAACGATGACTGCCAGTAAACAATTTTATATGATCGCCAGGATCGTCAAGCCCCTGTAAGGAAATGGCTGCCAATTGCAGTCCAGCGATCCATCCCTCGGTTCGGGATTCGAGTGCATCGATATCATCTGATGAAAGCGCTAACCCCATAACTTTATTGAGAAAATCTCCTGTTTCAGATAATGAAAATCGAAGATCAACAGCGCGTAGTTCGGTCAATTGGCCTTTCGCCCGTAAACGCGCCAAAGGTAAATGAGGATCATCACGGGTGGCGATGATTAGATGAAAATTTTGGGGCTGGTGTTCGATTAGGAAAGTAAGAGATTCATCTATAAGTGGCTCTCGTATCAGATGATAATCATCCAAAACAAGAGTGATTTTTCCCGGGAGTAAGGCAATTTCATTGATCAAAGATGTCATGACATCCACAACCGGTAGAGACTGGGAAGATTGGAGTAAGGATAGTGAACCTTTCCCAATAGCTGTTTCAGTCGCATCCGATTGATTTATTGCGGTAATAAAGTAAGTGAGGAACCTGGCAGGGTCATTGTCGCTCTCATCCAGCCAAACCCATGCAATATCCTCGTCAGATTGACGCACCCAATTACTAAGGAGAGTGGACTTTCCAAAACCAGCTGGAGCAGATATTAGAGTTAGTTTTTTATCATGTCCCGTGTTTAATTTTTCGAGTAATCGCGGACGTGGAACTAGATCTTGTCGTGGAATGGGAATAAATAATTTCGTAGATAAAATTGGTGCATCCAAAATATTCCTCAACTTTTAATTCTACAACCATTTATATCTTACAATGAAATCTTTTTAGCGGGTCGCCTTTCCTAATTTTGGGTGCAAAATAGGTGTAATTATAAAGAAAGGTAAAGCTCCCCAAAAATAATGCCACCGATAAATGGCCGACAGGTAATGTGTCAAGTTGCCCTTCCTTCTTATGCAAATGGTGCAACCGTGGTGATACTATGAAAGCGTCCCTGCTAAATTGCTAAACTTGAAGTAAGAGACAAACAAGTTAGCAAAGGAGGAACGCTTATGTACCCATTCTACCTTGGAATAGACCTGCATCTCAAACGCACGTATATGGTGCTGATGGATGCAAAAGGGGAGCCTTACTCCCACTTGATCAGAACATTATCAAAATCAGGTTTGCAATATGTGTATATAATGCTAGAGTGGTGATGTTCCATTGGAAAATTTCGAAATCAACCCGTTTACCGGAAAAAATGTTTCCGGCTTACCTTCCCATACTTCAAACAAATATGAGGAATAGCAATGAATCTTTTAAATACAGATATAAACCTTGCTCGTGAACTGGATGCCCAAGATGAGTTGGCATCTTTTTGTGACGAATTTGTGATTGATGACCCCAATCTGATTTACCTGGATGGCAATTCACTTGGCCGTCTCCCCAAACGCACAGTAGATTTTCTGCAAAATACAATTGAACAAGAATGGGGAAGGCGGTTGATTCGGGTCTGGAATGATGGCTGGATTAATTCTCCCACAGAATTGGGCGCTAAAATTGCCAAGTTGGTCGGGGCGCAAGCGGATGAAATTCTTGTCACCGAAGCAACCTCTATCAATCTCTTTAAGTTATCCGCAGCGGCCCTGCAAGCGCGCCCGGGCCGTATAGGAGTTGTGAGTGATGTTCTAAATTTCCCTTCTGATTTGTACATCCTGCAGGGGATTATTGATCTAATTGGGAAAGACCACCACCTGAAGCTTATTCCCTCTGCGGATGGTATCACCATTCCCTCTGAAGCAGTTGAAGCTGCCATTGACGACAATACGGCATTGGTCAGTTTGACACACGTAGCTTTCAAAAGCGCCTTTATGTACGACATGGCGCTGGTGACTGAACTTGCGCACCAGTCTGGGGCATTAATGCTTTGGGATTTGAGTCACTCTGTCGGGGCAGTGCCGATTGATTTGAATGGCTGTCGTGTAGATTTAGCCGTGGGCTGCACATACAAATATCTCAATGGAGGTCCTGGTTCTCCAGCATTTTTATATGTACGGCGAGATTTACAAGAGCAGCTGAACCAGCCGATGTGGGGTTGGTTTGCCGCAGAAAAACCCTTTGCCTTTGAGCTTGATTTCACCCCTGCGTCTGACATCTCACGTTTTCGCGTAGGAACTCCTCCGATGCTTTCAATGAAGGCAGTGGAACCAGCCCTTGATATACTTTTGGAAGCTACCATGGCACGAATCAGAGCTAAGAGTATCAAACAAACGGAATATCTGATTTTTTTAGCTGAACAATGGCTAACCCCACTCGGGTTTACCCTGGGCACGCCACGCCAACCTGAAATACGAGGTTCCCATGTTTCACTGCGCCATCCTGAAAGTTACCGTATCAGCCGTGCCTTGATTGAATCTCCTCCCCCGGCCATTCAAGTGATACCTGATTTTCGAGCGCCAGACAATATTCGATTCGGTATAACGCCGCTATACACAACCTTTACAGAAATTTATCTAGCAATCGAACGGATTCGGATTATTGTTGAAGACAAAATCTACGAACAATACACTAATAAGCAATTGACTGTCACTTAGTTTGTCCAATTCTCATCGATAATCAATCTTTAGTATCGGAAACTGAAGATACTCCGAGCTAACATAACCAATTAATTTGAAAATTCGAGTCACCTTTTCTGGTGGGATATGTTTTCATTTAACTCCATAGTGGTAAGAAAATACAATCATGAAAGAGGGAGATTTCCACGTAGTGCAAAGATAGAAATTTAGAGGGTTAGAAGAAGATCTTGAGCAGTTTGAGGGCTTTTTGTTTCCATGGCAGGCGGTGGCTGATGCCTTCGCCGCCGCTGAAAGTATCCACCTTTGACAGATACCAGCGGTAATTTCGGATCATGGCATCCTGATTGGAATACTGTGGGTTAAACCCTAACACCTGCTGGGCTTTCTCTATAGATACAAAAGAATCTTTGGAAGCGGTCTCGTAGATCCATGGGTAAAGCGGGGAGAGCTTGAGTGCTTCAAGAACTTTCAGGGCGAGGATAACTGGTCCAGCTGGGAAGGGTACGATGCGCTTGCCAAAGCCGGCTTCATCGAGGACGGCTTGATAATCCTGGCGCATGGTGGTGTATTCGCCCGCGCCGATATTGAAGTTATCATTGACCTCAACTTCGGGCAGGGTCATGCAGGCATGGATCGCTCGGCAGAGATCTTCGACGTCGAGGAGCTGGTAACGATTGCTGCCGGATCCGATCATGGGGAAGCCCTTACCTTCGCTGGCCCATTCGTAGAAGATGGCGAAGACGCCCAGGCGTTCCGGACCGACGAATGATTTTGGACGGATAATAGGGACGCATATGCCGTCAGCGCGGAATTTCTCACAGACGGCCTCCGCTTGCACCTTGGCCTCGCCGTAGGCGCCAACGCCGTCAACAGGATCAGTCTCGTAGAGAGGGTGATGATCCGGGACACCATATACAGCGGTGGAGGAGATGTGGATGAAACGCTTGACGCCGTATTCCACCGCCTGCGCGAGGAGGATGCGGGTGCCGACGACATCGGTGGTGTAGATATCTTCGGGGGTGTAAAGAGGGAGGGCGGCTGCAGTGTGGATGACGATGTCCGCGCCCGCCATGCTTTGGCGGACTACTTCACGGTCGCGGATGTCGCCCTGGGTGAAAGTGATCTTGTCCCGCTCGGGGTAGGTGAAATCGACCAGATCAATTCCGGAGATTTCGTTGTATCCATTAGCGCGCAGGTAGCGCACAAGGTTGATGCTTAAAAAGCCGCTGATACCGGTGATATAGATCTTAATGGTGATCTCCTATGTCAAATAAAATTATCCGCCGTGATTATAACGCAAGAGAGAGAAGTTGGCACGAGGACGATGATTGCAGTTAACTTATGTATATGAAAATGAACTTTTTTTATTGAAAGGAAATATTTGATGAATTATGAGATGTTGGGTTGGAAAAACATCAATATAACTTACGGATTTGTACTGTGGAATCTAAGAAAAAAAGCACTTGTTAAATAGTGCTGCAGACAAGTTGCGAGGGATATTGCCACACCCTGCTTCGCGGTGTTAGCAATGAAATAAAGGTATGCTTCGCAATGACAGATATAGAGGGATTGCTTTGCCGTGCAGCATTACCCCTTGTTGACTGATCCCGATATCTGGAACCAATGGGTGAGGACGTCATGGATGACTGCCCGCTGCGCGATGGCGATGCGGGCGACATCTTTGGGATTTTCGGTGATGATGCGTACAGTTTCCTGCTGAGAGGGAACGATCCAGTCGCTGAACATATTGATCTTACGGATACCGAGCGCAACCGCCTGCTTGATATTCTCATCCCCGGTGCCTGACCCGCCGTGCAAAACGAGCGGCACGGAAACGAAGCGATTGATCTCATCAAGCAGCGCGAAATCAATGCACGGTTCACCTATGTATTCACCATGGACAGTGCCGATAGCGACTGCGAGGCAGTCCGTGCCAGTCTGCCGGGCGAATTTATCCGCCTGATCTAACTGCGTGAGATGCGCCCGTGCGGAATCCTTGGTGTGATAAGTGCCTTCTACAGCGGAGCCGACATGACCGATTTCCGCCTCCACGGAGACACCGGCAGCGTGGGCGAATTGCACGACTCTACCAGTCAATTCAACATTTTCTGAGAAAGATTTTAGACTGGCGTCAATCATCACCCCGGTGAAACCAGCGTCCACTGCCAGCCGGCACTCCTCCACCGTTGTGCCGTGGTCGAGATGTAAACAGACATCAATATCATAGTGGCCGCATTCTTCCCGGATGAGGTTGATCCACTTCTCCCAGGAACGCAGCGGGCAGAGCGGCTCAAAGTGATTGAAGTAGCTCAGGATGAGCGGTGCCTTGAACTGTTCGGCTGCTTCAAGCTGATAGCGGATGGAAGCCATGGATGTAAAGTCAGGCGCGATCACGGCATAACTCCCCTGTTCGGCTTTATGTAATATTTCAGATAATGTAACCAGCATGTGTACCTCGATGTAATGTGATTTTAAATTTCAACCAATGAGTATAGCGCAGAATTATTTAATTATCGTGGTGCGGAGAAAAGAGAGAGAATAGAGCGGTCAACAAGACCATCCTGGTTTATTTAAATACGCAAGGTATCCAATTTAAGTATATCTTGCTCGTCCGCGGTTTGTGTAAATTAGGCACCCCAGGATTTAAATCCTATATAATAAAAACTATTGATTTGAGAAGAGAAGAAATCGTGGAAAAAAAAGAGAAAATCGTTCTTACACCTGAGCAGGAAACCCTTCTAATCCCATTATTCGCGAAAGCGAATAAAAAAAATCCTCTATTCTTTGACCAGAAAGCAAAGGAAATCCTTGACTCGATTGAATATGATTTCGAGAAGCTTCAGGTTCCATATAAGACTGTTATCCTGGTATGCCAGCGGGCGAAAAAAATGGATACCGAAGTGAGGAATTTCTTGAAGAGACATCCAGACGGTGTGGTATTGCACCTGGGCTGTGGACTGGATAACCGTTTCTGGCGAGTGGATAATGGGCGTGTGAAATGGTATGACCTGGATATGCCGCCTGTCGTTGAATTACGTAAGCAATTTTACAAACCAAATAACCGATATACACTGATCGCATCCTCGGTGATTGATCTGGCATGGGTGGATAAGGTCAGTACAGGGAATAAGCCCGTGCTGGTGATCCTGGAGGGTCTGCTGATGTATCTGGAGGAGTTCGATGTGAAAAAGCTGTTCCTAAAACTACAAGAAGTTTTTCCGGGATGTCGTTTGACTGCGGATGCATTCAGCCGCATGGCAGCTCGGGTGGCCAATCGGCACGCGTCACTCAAGTATACCGGTGCTAAGATCGGATGGGGAGTGGACGATCCGCGGGAGATTGAGTGCTGGGCGCCGGGGATCCAATTGATTGAGGAATGGTACTTCTCACAGGATCCCGATCTGGAAAAACTAAGCGCTGGCTACCGATGGGCTTATAAACTGGTGGGATTGTCCAAAGCGGCGCGACGCGCACACCGTATTCTGTTATTACAACTGTGAAGCATACTTATCATGAAAAATCGAGTTGTATATGGATAAACGAATCAGCAGACAGTACTTCAACAACGCAGCTTCCCATTGGGATGAGATCGTACGCAATAATGATTCTGTAAAACTACAGGAACTGATAGAGCGACTGGCGTTCCCGCCAGAGGCATGGGTGCTGGACGCGGGGGCAGGGACGGGGGTGTTCGTGCCGTATATTCAGGGCAAGTTGAACGGCAGTGGGCGGATTACATGTGTGGATTTTGCCTTCCGCATGTTGGAGATCGCGCAGAAAAAGACCGGGGATAAAAACAGTGAGCATGTATGCGCGGAAATCGAAACGGTGGGGTTTGCAGGCGGTGTGTTTGATGTGGCGGTGTGCTATTCTACTTTCCCGCACTTTCACGAAAAACTTCTCGCGTTAGAGAATATCTGCAATTTTTTGAAAGCAGGCGGGAAGGTGTTTATCTGCCACACCGCGAGCCGCGACGAGATCAACGCGATCCACCATAAGATCCCTGACCTGAGTGACCACCTGATCCCGAAGGAGAACGCGATGCGGGAAATGCTGGCAGCGGCGGGGTTTGGCGAAGTATCAATCACGGATAACGCGGGATATTATCTGGCAGAAGCAAAGAAACCGTTTACTTATTAGCAAAATAACAAACGGAGGAGTTGTAAGTATGAATAAGAGCATTCTTATTGAAAATGCGAGTTCAATAGTAACTTGCGATGCAAATGATAGGGTTTATCATAATAGCGATATTTTAATAGAAGGTCCCAAAATTATTCGTATAGGAAAGGCAATTCAGGAAACAGCTGAAGAGGTGATCGATGCGAGTGGTAAGTTCGTATATCCTGGCTTGGTAAATACCCATCATCATTTTTTTCAGACCTTTATTAGGAATCTTTCGGCTGTTGATTTTTCTAATATGTCAGTTCTTGATTGGATTGAAGAAATATATGAAATATTCAAATACGTTGATGCCGATGTGATTTATTACTCTTCTCTAGTCGCAATGACCGATTTACTCAAGCATGGTTCTACAACAGTTTTTGATCATCAATATTGTTATCCAAGATCCGCAGGAAAACAACTGGTTGATCGGCAAATGGATGCAGCTGCGCAACTTGGCATACGATATCATGCGGGCCGGGGAGCTAATACATTACCTAAAAGCGAGGGAAGTAATGTACCGGATGAAATGGTTGAGTCAACAGATGAATTCTTGCAGGATTGTGAACGACTTATAGATACATATCATGATCCAAATCCATATAGTATGCGGCAAATTGTAATATCCCCCTGTCAGCCAATTAATTGTTATAAAGATACATTTACTGAGTCATTAAATCTTGCACGAGATAAAGGCGTTTATCTGCATACACATCTTGGAGAGGGCGAAAATGAAGCAATGGTTGAACGTTGGGGAAAAAGAACCCTAGAATGGTGTGAAAATATTGGTTTTGTTGGCCCGGATGTATGGTTTGCGCACGGATGGGAATTAACTCCTGAGGAGTACAGCGTAATGGCGAAAACGAAAACAGGGCTTTCCCATTGTCCAGCGCCTGCTATATTGGGTGGGTTCCCAATTATTAATATTCCAGCAATGGATCAAGCAGGGATGCGCTTGAGTATTGGATGTGACGGCTCGGCTACAAATGATGGATCTAGTTTGCTCGATTCACTACGTATGGCTTATCTTATGCAGGCTTTTCACAGCAAAAATAGAGGTGGATCTCCTTCTTCTTATGAAATGTTGAAAATAGCTACGGTTGGAGGGGCTGGAATGATGGGAAGAATGGATATTGGAACATTAGAATCCCAAAAAGGGGCGGATCTTTTTATGATAGATACCGAGAAATTAGAATTATCTGGAGCTCTACATGATCCGAAAAATCTCATTGCTAAAATAGGGGCTACCGGGCCTGTATGGCTCACTATGGTCAATGGGAAAGTAATATACCGTGATGGTGTTTTGCTAGGAGTGGATGAAAAACGATTAGCAATGGAAGCTGAAAATATCTGTACTCGTGTAATTAGGGATCAAAATTTAGTATTTAAATCTAAATAAAAGATATTAAATCCTTTTAATTTTCTACCCAGGCAGGATGTATTTTTATGAACGATTCTTTGAGGGGCAGAAGCATCGATGATCTTGGAGCTGGCAGGGCGAGATAAGATCTGTTTTGAGCGCATCACAAGAATACTGGAAGGTGGAGAATTGGCTGACTAATTTTGAAACGAATTGTTTCAATTTAATGATTGGTGATTGATTCTTATATTTTTCTAAACTGTATGATGCGTAACTTATGCTAATATTTTTATATAAAGGTGAAAAATGGTGAAAAAATGACAAGCGACGAAAATAAAAAAACTAAAGACGCTCAAGAAAATACCTCAAAAGGCGCTAAAGATTTCGGTGAAAAAACCAGCGATGCTTTTGAAAAAGTAACAGAAGGGGCAAAGAAAGCCGGCGAAAAAGCCGAGGTTGCAATTGATAATCTAAAAGAAGGCACGAAAAAAGCTGGTGAAAAAGCAGAAGTCGTAATTGACAACCTAAAAGAAGGGGCAAAGAAAGCTGGCGAAAAAGCAAACGATGCTTTTGGTAATATCCTTACAGGTATGAAAAAAGTTGGCGATAAAGCAACTGACGCAGTTGAAATCTTGGAGATCAAACGTGAGATCAACCGATTAGAGAGCGCGAATAAAAAGATTGTGCCCCAAATAAGCGATGCGGTTCTGACTCTTTACAATGAAAAAATTATCAAAAATCCAACGTTGATGGCATTCTGTGAAGAAATTGAAAAGAATACCAAACTGATTGAAGAAAAGAAGGCGCAAATCGAAGTGATTAAAGAAAGTGAAACCGAATAAAATAACTGGATCCAATTGCGAAGCGTAACGCTGAGGTGAAGTATAAGAAATATCCGGAAGCCCATAATTATTCGGGTGTAATTTAATAAATTAGATTTAATAGTTAAAAGAACCTCATTGATACAGAGGTTCTTTTCTATTACTGTTTAAATTGGTGATTGTATAATACTTAAAAATTTGAACACAAGAAATTTCTACAGATCATAACAAAAATAGAAGGATATGCATATGCAGAGAATTGGAATAGCCGGGTTTCAACATGAGACGAACACATTTTCAAAAACTCCCACTCCATTGGAGAATTTCCTAAACCAGAGCGGGTTTTACCCAGAATTGCTGGTGGGTAAAGAGATGCTGCGGTTCTCAGAAGGAAAAATTAATATCGCGGCGAGCGGTTTTATGGCAGACGCAGCAATGTATGGGTTTACGGTAGTACCGCTGGTGTGGGTTGGTACAGAACCATCGCAGCCGATGAAGATAGATGTGTTTGAGCACTTGATGGGATTGATTGAGGGAGCGATCGAAGAGAATCAACCGTATGATGGGATATTCCTTGATCTGCACGGGGCGATGGTGTATGGAGACCTTCAGGATGGGGAGGAAGAGATCCTGAGGCGGGTGCGCGTAATAGTCGGAGATGTTCCCACGTAAAATAGACCGGTAATATTTGGTGATCATATACAGACAGAAGGAGATAGCTCAGTGGAAGAAATAATCATAATTCTCAATGGAAGTGAAATACGGGTGAAAGAGAAATTTCTCACGTGGCCGTTGGTTCGTTTCTTGAGGGAAGAGCTTCATCTTACGGGCACGAAACAGGGGTGTGATAGTGAGGGCACTTGCGGTTTATGTAAAGTGATTATCAATGGGAAAGCCAAGATCTCGTGTAAAGCAATAGTGGCAAATCTTTCGGGCGCAAATATTGAAACAATCGAAAACCTTGCAGTTAATGGAAACCTACCGCATCCATTATTGCAGACGGTCATTCAGGATGGAATCTTTCAGTGTGGATTCTGTGCGCCTGGAGCGATCTTGTCTGCAAAGGCATTATTGGATCAAAATTTAAATCCCACGCAAAAAGAAATAGAGCGTGCAATATCAGGTGTTCTTTGCCGATGCGCTGGTTTGAACCGAATGGATCTATCGATAGCTCGCGCCGCGGCTATTCTACGGGGAGATGAAGAAAGTACATGGACAGAAGAAGATACAGCTAATGAATATATGATGCTGGAAAAGCTTACCGGTAAGCTTGTTTTTACTGATGATCTGAGATTTCCGGATATGTATTATGCAAAAGTTCTTCGGGCAAATGTGGCGCATGGATTAGTTAAGAAGGTTGATGTCACCAAAGCAGAAAAAATGGAAGGTATCGTCCGCATTCTTACAGGCAAGGATATCCAGGGAGAGAATGTGTTTGGGTTGATCGTTCCTGACCAACCGGTTTTTTGTGATCATGAGGTGCGATTTGTCGGGGATACACTGGCTCTAGTGATTGGCGAGACTGAGGAACAAATAGAAACAGCATTAGAAGCGATTGAAGTTGAAATAGATCCACTGCCGGTTATCCATAATATTACTGAGGCATTGAAACCTGATGCGCCTGTCCTCCATCCGCGGTTAAAGGATGTTTATCCGGATATGCCCAATGTACTCAAGCACTTCCATCATTCTAAAGGGGATATTAAAAAGGGCTTTGCAGAAGCTGACCTCATATATGAACAATCGTATAAAGTTCCTTTCGTTGAACATGCCTATATGGAAACAGAAACAAGTATCGGAAAGCTTGAAGAGGATGGAACCGTAAAAATTTACGTCGGGAGCCAGGGGCCTACGGATGACCGCTCCCAGATTGCGAAAGTGCTTGGAGTAAATGAAGAAAAAGTGCAAATTGCTCATATGTATATGGGGGGCGGATTTGGGGGGAAGGAGGACATTTCTGGGCAGATTCACGCCGCGCTGGCCACAACAGCAATCGGTAAGCCCGTGAAAGTCCATTGGGATAGGAAAGAATCCTTATTGGTCAGCTACAAACGGCATGCAGCTGATCTGTACTATAAGGTTGGCGCCACTAGGGACGGACGCATTACTGCCGCGGAAATTACCGCATACGGTGATACAGGCGCTTACGCATTATCCGGGGAAGCGGTTCTGTTCCGGATGATGGCGTTTGCCTGCGGACCATATGAAGTTCCTCATGTTGAAGTAAATACTTATGCGGTGCATACCAATAACATTCCGTGCGGCGCTTTCCGTGGTTATGGGAGTCCGCAGGTGACGTTTGCGGCAGAAACTCATTTTGAGCATATGATCCATGAATTGGGCCTTGATCCCATGGAAGCCAGATTAAAGAACGCGCTAGATTTTGGAAAAGCAACCATCACAGGCGATGTTCTGACAAAAGAGGTGGGTGCGGGCATGGTTGAATGCCTAGCGGCGCTAAAAACAGAGCTAATAAGAACTGAAATGCCGCAAGTTGATGCAAATGAAAAGCTTGGCGTTGGAATTGCCTGCGCGTATAAGAATGTGGGACTGGGATTTGATATCCCAGATCAAGCAGGAGCTGTTGTAGCATTGGAGAAGGATGGCAAATTCCTTGTACGACATGGCGCAGCGGATATGGGGCAGGGATCCAATCAGGTCATGGCTGTTCTTGTATCAAAGGTATTAGGTGTTCCTGTCTCGGATATCCGTGTGCATACAGGAGATACACGGTTGGATCCTCATGGTGGTATGACAACTGCTTCGAGAGCAACCTTCATTTCGGGGAATGCTGTACTGATAGCCGCCGAGGGTTTTAAGAAACTCCTCTGGCAGGCAGCCGCAGATGAATTTGACGCATCTATAGATGATTTGACTATCCGAGATGGAAGATTTGTTGACATAAAAAGCGGGCAGGAATATGTTAGCTTAACAAAGCTTGCTGAGCATGAGGAACAATTTCATTTTGAATCCAGTTACAAAGCGCCCAAAACACAACCACCACCTGAGCACAGCGAATCGTATCCTGAAGTACCGGATGCGCCGCTGCATTTCGCGTATGATTTCGGCGCACAAGCAGCTTTTGTAGCTGTTAACGAAGATAAAGGAAATATTCGTGTGTTAAAAATCATCGCCGCGCACGATTCTGGAACACCACTTATTTATAAAAACGTGATTGGCCAGTTGGAAGGGGCAGCTATCCAGGGGATGGGTTATGCGTTGAGTGAATCCTTCGATTTTAAAAACTCCATTCCAAAATCGCTAAGATTAAAGGATTTGGGCCTTCCGAGGTTCCGTGATTTACCTGAGATCGTAGCGATTCCAATCACCGATCCGCATCCGAAAGGCCCATTTGGTGCGAAAGGTATGGGTGAATTGGCAATCACACCGACTGCCCCTGCTATCGTTAATGCTATTCATGATGCGGTGGGCGTGTGGATGAGAGAGCTACCTGTTACAAAAGAAAGATTATTAGAAGCTATACGTAAAAAGCGAGAGATGGAGGAAAAACAAGATGGATCGGCTGAAGGATAAAGTCGTATTATTCGTTGGCGCTGGAGAACATTTAGGACGCAGCGCGCCTTTGTTATTCGCCCAGGAAGGCGCGAAATTTTTAATCGTTGCACGCAGAAAGCATGTGTTAGAAGAAACAGCTGAGATGATCCGAGGGAAGGGTGGCGAAGTAACGATATGCCAGGGCAGCGCGACAAATAAAGAGGATATCGAAAGAATGATGAAAACGACCCTGAGCGCGTATGGAAAATTGGATGTTCTTTATAATAATGAATGTATTTAAAAAAGGAGTAAGCAGATGTTAAGAGCTTGGGAACTTGAACGAGAAATACGCATAAAAGCGATCCCTAAGGACCGCCGTGTGCATGCAAGTGATTGGTTTGACCTGAGCATTTTAGATCAAGCGAATGATATGATGCTGAAAATGTTTTGGGAGTCGAATGTACCTGGGTCTGGGGCAGTTGAACATGCATACATGGAAATGATGCAGGCGCAGGAAAATAAAGGATATGACCTTTCCAAAGCCATTCCATTCTTTTCAGAAGGCATATGTTTATTGAAGAATGAAGATATTGTTGGCTTACGGACTGTAACAACAAGTTTGTTAGAGGCGGTTTTTTCTGCGCCAAAAATTGCAGATCACCCATATCATACATATTCTCATCCTGCAAAATGGGATGAAGTTAAGAACGCGATGGGAAATGTTAACCATGAGAACAAAATGGGATCCATCAGTGATTTGGAAGATAAGATCTATTTTGGTTGGTTGGGTCAGTTAGCTGGCGGATCTTTTGGGACGGCGATTGAGGGTTACACTGGGGAGAATATTGCTAGAGTATATGGGGATGTGACAACGTATATTACCGATCCTGAAACGATGAATGACGATGTGGTTTATGAACTAATCCTTATGGATGTTTTTTCAAAAATGGGTAGAAAAATCTCATCGAGGGAAATTGGGCTGGAATGGGTAAAACAACTATCTTTTGGATGGTCAGCGGAATGGATTGCTCTGCAGAATTTGCGTAATGGATACCTGCCGCCTGAATCTGGAAGCCGCCGCAATCCTTTCTCTGATTGGATTGGTGTTCAAATGCGCGGGATGATCTGCGGGATGCTATCCCCTGGCTGGCCTTTAGAAGCCGCGCGCTTAGCGCATATAGATGGTGTTGTATCACATTCGGCGAATGGTGTTTATGGAGGAATATTTGCTGCAGTATTGACATCATTGGCATTCGTCGAAGATGATCTTAAACAGCTTGTGCTTTCTGCCGCAGAGTATATCCCTAAAGGAAGCGAATATAAAAAATATCTGGATTATGTTCTGAAAACTGTTCAGCACACTGATAAACCGAAAGATGCGTTGGAATTGTTTGACGAATATTTCAAGAAATATAATTGGATTCATGCTTATCCTAACATGGCAGCTGATGTGTTGGCACTATGGTATGGGGAAGGGGATATGACACGTTCTTTCTCACTTCTTGCGAAAGCCGGCGTGGATGTGGATTGTAACGCTGGATTGGTGGGTAATGTGCTTGGTATTATCAGCGGAGTTCCCGGGAAATGGGCTGAACCAATTGGGGATCTTCTGGAAACATATCTGCCAGGCAAGGCGCGCTTGTCGATTAAAAAAATTGCAGCATTAAATGCTGATCTTTCAAAAAAGACCAGTTAAATATTTGTTATTGGTTGTAGGATAAGATTATTGGTTGAAAATATCAGCCATGCTTTTTATGGCTGATATTTCTTAATACCTAACAAAAAGATTGAAGAGATGAATGGCTTATCAGTCCATTTGTTTATTAGTTTTTATTGTGGATGGAAAATGAAACATCTTCGGAACAACATCGATGTTTTGATGCAGTTAGAAGGTGTAAAAAGGATGCAATTGGGAGGTTGATGAATGGTAAGAACCCTATAGTGGTGACGTGATTTCTGAAGGACTAAAAAAAATATTATATAAAATATGGGCGTCATGGCGTGGTAAAGAAAAGATAATAATTATCATTTTCGTCATACAAATATCTGCGAATATATTGACAAAATA